>Ga0209091_10000287_pt1 | contig 49987 bp, 56 predicted proteins | sample ArcticOcean_MG_C_6_FD_187438 | JGI IMG/M metagenome (GOLD analysis project Ga0209091, IMG submission 187438) | Marine microbial communities from western Arctic Ocean - ArcticOcean_MG_CB8_128 (SPAdes) (version 2) | ecosystem: Environmental > Aquatic > Marine > Oceanic | place: Arctic Ocean...
TAACTGGTTCTATGCAAGGCCTTTTGTCTGGAAGAGTGGCAGGCGCAAAAAATCAGCCACACACCATCATTGAGAATGCGGGGCACTTTATTCAGGAGCAACAGCCCGGTAGCTGTGTAGAGGTAATTCTGTCCTTGTTGGATAGAACAGGCTGATGTTGTTGCCGGTATGGACCCTGCTGCATCGATAGCGGTCAAGGAAATATCTTGTCGCTTTGATACTTGTTTTCTATGACCCCAGCCAGGAAACGATTGGCTAGCTGTTACTTTTTGTGAGCTAGAAGACAAGGGCAGTCGTAGCCGCTGATGCGATCAACAACAGGACGAGGACAACAACTCCTCGTTTCATTCCTGTATCAGTCTTAATGGGGGAATAAACCTCATTTGTGACTTTGCTTTGTTTCGTATTCGCTAAGTTTACTCGCTTAGAAGCTTTGCGGCGCGACCGGTTAGCTGCCTGCATCTGAGCTGAATTAGTTTGATCTACCTCCTCAGATAGGATTTGTGGCTGCGGTGAGTAGGACAACTTAGTCGGCTCATAACCCGGAGTTAACCAGCCCATATCTATCGGGGGAAGTTCGGATGGAGGACCGACTCGTTTAGAACCTGGTTGAATATTGTTAATGCCCCATTCAGAGGCTTCTTTCTGAGGTTCGGTATTCATATAGGCCATCGTAAGCGGTAAATATTCCAATTTGTGTCGACGTCTTGTGTAGCGCCTCAAACTAAATTGTCAGATACACAGATAGATAATGATAGAGGTCAGACCTTAGACGCTTATTTCTGCATCAATACGGCTCTGATCTTCGCTCAGCTAAGTCGCTAAACGGTCAAAAATCTAGTTCTATCCATACGCCTGTTAGAAGCTCTCTCCCATTGGATGGATGCTTTCGAGGTAGGGTCTCTCTATGACTATTGTTCACTCATCAGCATCAGCGGCTGCCGCACTCGCAAAGTACGATATAAAAAATGCCACAGCTATTCAGGTTGGTGACCTATACGTATTTAGTGGAATGACTGCAATTGACCTCGACACTTTTGAGGTTAGCGATGGAGATATCGCTACTCAGGCTCGAGTCACACTTGAAAACTTTGGCCTGATTCTTGCAGACATTGGATTGTCGTTAGATCACGTAATCAAAGTTAATGCTCACCTGACTAATGTTGACGACTTTAGTATTTGGAATGAAGTCTTTCAGGATGTTTTTAGGCCTCCGTACCCCTGCAGAACGACTGTTGGAGCGCCACTTGTTGTGGGGCAAATTGAAATCGAAATTACGGCAACAACAGAGCCACGCGTATAGTTAAAGCGGCTGCGATAGCTAGGCGTACGCTATCAAATTAAGCGTCTTGGAAACTCTCGCATCTATTTCGTATTAGGCCTTTCTGAGCTTCCGATGGAGCAAACTTTTGGTGTCTTTCCTCATTGACCCTTTGGGGGTCTTAATAGTTGACGGTGAGTGGAAGATTTAGCTACTAACTATGACAAGTGTCACAGTCGGTAAGCGTTTTTAGGACGTATCCTTTCAGAGCGCCCTTTTGACTGACCTAGGCGTTTTTCGAAACTTCCTAAGGGCGATAACAATGTCTAAAAGTCTCATGAGCTTTCGCAGTCGCGTGATCTCGACCGATCGAGCGCAATGGCTTTCAGATCCGAAAGTGAACCTTCTCTCCGGTCTTGTAGTAGCTCTGGCTCTTATCCCTGAGGCTATTTCTTTCTCGATTATCGCCGGAGTTGACCCCAAAGTTGGTTTATACGCATCATTCTCGATCGCAATAATTATTTCGATGACAGGCGGAAGGTCAGGAATGATATCAGCGGCAACTGGGGCGATGGCTCTTGTCGTCGTGCCTCTAGTAGCTGAATACGGAACTGGTTATCTACTCGCAGCTACTGTGTTAGCCGGCCTTATCCAAATTGGTTTCGGGTACCTGGGAGTTGGCTCCCTAATGCGATTTGTGCCAAGAACGGTGATGCTTGGTTTCGTTAATGCCTTAGCGATACTAATTTTCATGGCTCAGATTCCGCATATATTACTTAATGATGGCCACGCGAATTCTAGTCAGTTGTACCTCAACGTCGTATTTATACTCTTTGGCTTAGTCATCATCTACGGACTCCCAGTCATAACGAAGAGCATTCCTGCGCCGTTAATAGCTATAGCGGTTTTGACTGCAGTAGCAACAATATTTAACCTTGATTTGCCGACGGTTGGAGATATGGGTGAACTTCCAAGTTCCCTACCTTTCCTTAACCTTCCTGACGTTCCTTTTAGTCTTGAAACGTTATTGATAATTCTTCCGTTTTCATTGACTTTGGCCTTGGTAGGACTGCTTGAATCTTTGCTGACCGCTCAGCTACTTGACGATTTGACAGATACGGATTCAGATAAAAATTTAGAATCACGAGGGCAGGGGATAGCTAACGTCTTCACAGGATTTTTCGGAGGTATGGCTGGCTGTGCGATGATTGGGCAGTCAATGATTAACTACCGTACTGGAGGGCGAACCCGACTCTCCACGCTTGCATCTGGCGTCTTTTTGTTGGTTCTGATTTTGGTTTTTGGTGACATAGTGGCCCGCATCCCGATGGCTGCACTGGTATCAGTGATGGTAATGGTAGCTATTGGTACCTTCAGTTGGGAAAGCGTGCGGCCATCGACTCTACGACGGATGCCAAAGTCGGAGACGGCGGTGATGCTAGCGACTATCGGGATCGTCGTTGTGACCGAAAACCTTGCATACGGCGTTGGTATTGGAGTGCTGCTCTCGGCAGTTTTCTTTGTTCGACATGTATCTGGAGTAGTGAAAGTTACTAGCTGCGTTGATCCAGATAACGTCGAGCGTCTTTACGCAGTCAGAGGTGAATTATTTTTTGCATCGACCAATGACTTAGTCCACTCCTTCGACTATGACTCAGTCAAAGTAAAACGAGTAGAAATTGATTTGAGCGAAGCGCGTATATGGGATACCTCAGCGGTTGTTGCTTTAGATGCTGTTATAGCGAAGTTCGCTGAGCGCGATATTGAAGCAAACCTTGTCGGTCTGAATCGACACGCAGAGTATTTCCACTCTCGCGCTACTAACACATCTACCGCTGGGCATTAGACAGAGTCTTCTGGTTGATCTAGCACAAAGCCCCGCTTAAAAAATGCTTATTAACCTCACCATGATTACTCCGAACAAAGATCTCCAAGACCGTTATCGGGGAGCGAATTAGTTAAGTCTAAACCATGTCTAAGGGCTATTTCGTAATGATATCCACGGACCCAGAAATTGACCCATGCAAGTGTGTCGTAGGCATTGCCTGAGCAGATCAAGCAGTTCAAGACGGCCACCTGGTCAACGTGTTCTTTGCTTCGCGTGCGGTCCGGTTGCTTCAGACTGACTGCTTAACGAACATTGACGGAAAAGTTGGTGAAGCTCATGGTATCTCTTCAGACTCCCTGAAGACCTTAGGACAGGCACTCAAGCTGTTCATTGTTCTGGTGGTAGTCAAGGAGTCGTAGGAGTGATTCCAGAAAATGCTAACGAAATTCTTGTAGGCGGTTACGAACTGAATTGGGCCGGACCAGCAGCGGTCGTATTTCTTAGCGTCGGCGCTGATATAGCTTTGACATTCTGATCCGAAGGCCACGGAATAACAAAGCTATGAAACGTCGGATTCATAAATAGTCTCACGTTAACGACTGGAAATTACTTTATTTCGGAGCAGTTTCTTGCTTATAGCGTTGCGAAACCACCCAAACTTTTTAAGAGGGGGGTAAATATGTTTGCGCGTCCGCTGCGTACTGCCGGTTATAAGTTGGGCTGATAGTTACGTCGTTAATGCATACGTGATTTGGGAGTTGCGCCAGGAAGCGGATAAGTTCTCCGCAGTCTTCGGGTTGCACCATCTTGGCTCGGTCTTCAGCGGAAACAGGAATTGGGCGATTATCTAAAATAGGTGTAGCAACTTCTCCTGGGCACACGGCACAAGCTCTCACTCCGAATATGCCTGCCTCCATGTTGATGCTTTCGTTCATAGCATTCATGGCATGTTTGGCGGCTGTATACGCTGGCCCGGTCAAAATGTGAACGTGTTTGCCTGCCCACGAGGAGATATTTACTATAAGTCCTTCACCCTGAGATTTCATAGTTGGCAGGACGGCTCTACAGCAATAGAAAGCGCCGTCCAAGTCGATGCGTATTACTTGATCCCAATCTTCAACACTTACATTGTGCCAGTTGCGTTCTTTCACATTAATGCCGGCTGAAGCCACTAAAACATCTATGCGGCCATGAGTGTTGATGATCCGTGCAGCTACTTCGGCCACGGCATCTTTGTCAGCTACGTCAAGTAACTCAATGCTTGCTTTGCCTAAGCAACGTTGCGCTACCTCTTCGAGTTTTTCTCGACGGCGACCAGAGAGGACTACGTGCATGCCAGCTTCAGCAAGCGCGACCGCCGAGCCTTCGCCTATCCCGCTTCCAGCACCCGTGATCCAGGCGACTTTGTTATTTAAATCTCGAAGCATGTTTTCTCCATGTCTGTGAACACTGCCGATAATTAGACGACGGTAGCACGACTGATCCTGTGGAATGCGAGATCGTTAGAGACGGGTAAGTTGCTTGGACAACGAGTTCACTCAATTAATCTTTGGTGCCGCAGTGCTAACTAGCGCTAGCAGTTGAAGTGAAAGAAAGCTCATGCAACGACTTAGTCAGAAAATTCGAGACATACGTTATTCGGGCGGCTTATAAGTATTTGGTCGAGTAGCTGCTTCAACGGCGGCTTGGGCAGCCGCCCCTTCAGCAGCTTCAGCAGCAGCCTGGGCGCTCATCTCTGCACGGCTCGACCACAGTTTGCCTGTAGCAGCCCATGCCTGAGCAGATGAAGCCCAAGCATCAGAAGTTGACCAAGCAATTGCCGCATCTGCGTAGGCGGCATTTCGGTAGTCATCGGCAGTTGAGCGGTATTTAGCTGCGGCTTCGCTTCCGGGGTCAGCTTGTTCAGCGGCTCGAAAAGCAGCTGCGGCAGCTCTATAGGCAGCACTTGGGTCAGCAGCTTCCGCATCCACTATCCACATAAGAGCGGCATCGGTCCATGCTTTAGCTGCAGCGATCCAGGCAACAACAGCGGCATCTCCAGACACGAAACTCCTCATTGAACTTTGACGACTCTAAAGAAGAAGACTACAAGAAGTTGTCAATTCTGAAACATAAGACTGGGCCGTATATCGAATTGAATTGAGCTGTCATTGTTTAAGCTGACAAGCGCTACTATCTCAAGTGAACGCTGGGGCCGCCCGACGGCACAAAACGATGTGGCTAAATGACGCGAGACGGCGAGGAGAGTCAGTGACACGATTAGAAGATGCTGAAGAAATGGACCGAAGCAACGAATGGGAGAGGCTTCGCAAAGCTCACCTTGTGGCGAAGGAAACAAGACCGGTCTCGTCAGCCAATGGGGTGCATCATTTAGCGCTGTTGTGTTCTGATGTTGCGCAAACGATTACTTTTTATCAAGATGTGCTCGAGTTTCCCCTTACTGAGCTCTTTGAGAATCGTGACTACAAGGGTTCAACTCATTTTTTCTTCGATATAGGCAATGGTAACGCATTGGCTTTCTTCGATTTTCCCGGTTTAGATTTAGGTCCGTACTTAGAGGTCTTGGGATCGATGCACCATCTTGCTATCTCGGTAGCACCAGACACTCACTTACACTTGAAATCAAAACTTAAAGCTGCTGGTGTGAAAATTGTTTTCGAACACGGAAATTCGTTCTATTTCAATGGTCCTGATGGTGAACGCCTCGAACTTCTTGCTGAGCCGTTAGGTCAAATGAATGGGCGAGCGGTTCTCTGAGCAACGCCGAGTTAGATCGGCGTATCCAGAAAAGTCATCGTTTGCTTGGACTCAAGTTCGAAGTAGTGCCATTAATAAATCTTTAGGCGACAGTGCCAACTTGTCGTAAAGCTGCGATTTCCTCAGGTAGGTAACCAAGTTCCGCTAGAACCACGTCAGTGTGCTCTCCCATTGTCGGTGCCCCTTGATGTAAAAGTTCAGGAGTTTCCTTCATCCTCCATGCTGGTCGGGCTGACCGGATGCGCCCAACAGGAAACACGTCGTGTTCTGGAACCGACCCGCGCGCCTTTGCCTGCGGGTGATCATGTATTTCGTTACGAGGTATGACTGGCCCTACCGGCACATCATGTTCACTAAAAGCGCTAAGAGTCTCTTGTGTCGTCCACTTAGATATTTGTTCGGCCAACAAGTCTTGGAATTCGTCTAAGTTAGATGCATCTAAAGCTTGAAATCGAGGATCTTTAGCTAGCTCTGGGCGGTTAATTGCTTCACAAATACCTGCCATTGGACCCATAAGCGGCATCACCACAACAGCCCCATCAATGGTGGAGTAGACACGGTAATACTCGCCAGGATAAATTCCAGGGCCATCTATATCTCCAACAATACTGTGCTGCATCATTGCATCAGGCCACATGTAAGCAAGATTGGCTTCATGCATACTCACTTCAACTTCTTGACCGCGTCGGTCAGGGTGCCGCTCTCGAGCGAACAAGGCTGCAAGAATCGCTTCAACTAGTGCGTGCGACGTGATCTTATCGGCAGGAAAATGATGGCTGAGATCAGCGGTACCGCTAGCGCGATCACGTTGCACATCAACTATTCCCGTGACTGCTTGAATTACGTAGTCGTACACGGGCTCCTCGGACATGGGGCCAACAGTCCCATAGCCGTTAATGGAAGCATATATGAGCGCTGGATTACGCTGAAGACATTGCGAAGGGTCTAAGCCAATACCAGATGCCTTACCTGGTCGCATGTTTTGAATTAACACATCCGCCTGGTCAGCGAGTTGTTGCAAGATTCGCTGTCCTTCTGGCTGGCGTCCGTTTACCGAGATAGCTCGTTTACCGCGATTAGTATTGTAGAAATATGCTGTCATTCCGTTACGGGCGTCGCCGGTACCACGAGTAAAGTCAGGGATGTTCGGTGGTTCGACTTTAATAACTTCAGCTCCTAAGTCAGCCAACAACATGGCGGCCAAGGGTCCCGAAAGGACGCTTGAAACGTCAAGTACGCGGATACCGTTTAGGGCCGGGTGTTTAGTCATGAGTTAGTTGTACCGTTGGCCCAAGCGACGGCAGCAGTAAAGACGTTTTGAAATGTTGGTGCTAACAGACTCATGGCAAGATCATAGCCGTAAGTGAAATGACAGAAAGGCTCGATGCGGCTTGGGGCGTTAAGCTATTTTGACGACTCCGCCTAGCGACACAAATTCTGATACTAAAATGGTGTCTGAAGAATAACCATACGATAAATTAAGCGCATGGCAATAGTGTTGGAACACGATGAAGTAGTCCGCACTATGACTGGTGGAATGGCCTCAAACCACCCAACATTCGAGGGGAGCGAGAGGCTCCGCCCCAACGGTCGGCCTACTGGCGCTTTTAGAGATGAGCTAAGAAAAATTCCTGATGTAGCTAATGCCGTAACTTGTTTAATATCTGTAGTTCTTCCGATTCTTCTAGTAGCTGTAGCAGTGTCTGCCGACCACTGGCTGGGGATTTTGTTAGCGATACCGGTAATGGGCCTTGTACAGAACCGTATGTTTATTTTGCATCACGAAGGGGCACATAGGCTCCTGTTCACCAACCGGAAATTTAACGATTTTATTGGCCTTAACGTTTTCGGACCGTTGTCATTTGGTGGCGGTGGCCATGCCTACCGTCGTGGGCATAGCAACCACCATAGAGATGAATTTGGCCCGAAAGAGCCAGACTTCTTGTTGTATGCTCTTTTCCCCGTTACTGGAGCTTCATTTCGCAGAAAACTACGTCGAGACTTCCTAGGGGTTTCAGCGTATCGACAATTGAAACCCCGAGTTGTTGGCGTTCTGAATCGGCGATACGCGCTCAACAGCATCCGTTTCTACGTCGGACAAATAACAATTTTTTCAATGTTTTTTCTATCTGGGCAGCCCGCACTGTATTTACTGTTATGGGTTCTGCCTTACATGACTTTCTATCAAGTTATAAATCGGTTGCGAGCTATTGCCGAACATGGCGGAATGACCCGTTCTGGAGATAAAAGACAAACTTCTCATCACGTAAGGCAGAGTATGCTTGCGAGAATTTTCTTGGTGCCGCTTCGTGTGGGGCATCACCTGGCGCACCATGTAGATAGTGGAGTTCCTTTTAGGAATCTTCCAAAATTAACTAAAGCGCTGAAAGAAGATGGATACATCTATGAAGATTTGCTGTGGCGAAGCTATCCGACTTTGTGGCGTGCATTAGCTAAATCAGCTGGGTAACTCCAGGTTTGAATAAAGAATTCAGAACGTGTGAACATGTTCAAGATCGATCTGGGGATACCTACTAGATAATCAATCAGGTTGTAAATTCATCCTCTGGTTCTGGCTGATAATGCATAGTCTCAAAGTCTTTTTAGGATCTTTTGGTTTCGTTCCAAGGACCTATATCGGCTCGTGGTTCTTTAGGAAGTCCGAGAACTCGCTCACCCACAATGTTTCTTTGGATTTCGTTACTTCCGGAGTAGATAGAGCCAGGTCGAGCTCCAATGAAATTAGTGACCCAAGCTTGCGACGAATACGGCGAGCCGATGTCATCAACTCCCACGCCAGTGGCTGAATCGCGACCGGAAGGAGCCGTGGCGTCCATGCCGACAACGTCCATCGCTAATTCTGTGAATCGTTGATGGTACTCAGACCAAAGAAGTTTATTTAAAGAAGATTCTGGACCTTGGCTGTAACCCTGAAGCGAACGAGCGACTGTCTGTAGACCCATGAATCGCATTATCTGAGTGGTTGTATATGCGGCAGCAAAACGTTGACGCATAACTGGATCAGAAAGCTTGTCTTTCTGGTTCGCTGCATCGACCAATCGACTCCACTCATCACCGTAGCGAATACCGTTGGTGGTTGAGTCGTCTCCTCTTTCGTAGGCGAGAAGGGTATTCGCTACCGCCCAACCATTATGAACTCCTCCTAAAACATTTTCTTTTGAAGTCCGAGCATCGCTGAAGAACACCTCGTTGAAGTCATGATGTCCGGAAGCATTTACTATAGGTCGAACTTCGACACCGGGTTGATCGATAGGGCAGAGAACAAAAGAGATCCCAGCGTGCTTCACAGCCGTTGGGTCAGTGCGACAAAGAACAAAAATCCAATTGGCGTTGTGGCCTTGAGACGTCCATATTTTTTGTCCGTTTATTACCCATTCGTCGCCGTCTAGGTCAGCTCGTGTGGCTAGAGAAGCTAGATCTGATCCAGAATTCGGTTCGCTGTAGCCCTGGCACCACACATCAGTTCCATCTAAAATTCTTGGAAGGTAATGTTGTTTCTGTTCTTCGGTGCCCCACTCGATAATAGTGTGCCCAATCATTCCGATGGAAAAAGGGTCATTATCGCTGCCGTTAGGAACACCGACGGCAGCAAGCTCTTCTGCGAGGACGGTGCGCTCCAATTGGCTTAGCCCAGCTCCGCCATATGCAGGAGCCCAAGCAACAGCTAAGAGTTGGTTAGCTGCAAGAATTTTGCGCCATTCTTGAACGAAAGTTGTTCGTTGTTCCTTGGTGAAGTTCCCCATTCCACTCCATTCCGGTGGAAGATTTTGAGAAAGGAATGACTTCACTTCCGCTCTAAATTTCGCTGCTTCAGGGCTATAGTCTTCCATGGCTTCTCCAGTCGAGGGCACTTTAGAGATGGTCTTAATCCTAGCTGGAAGTCAATGGGTCCGAACAGCAAATAGTGCAGACCAATATTGTAAATAGGTCCAATACCTTGTAGCCGAATCTTAGATATAAGGTCTTTGTGGCTTGGTTATGGCTGGTGCGCGTTTTACGGCCTTTGGAAAGGTTGTCTCGGCACTGCAAGACCCCGTCCTGGAGAAGCCAATATTTTTGATCCTTCAGCTACGATTTCCCCGCGGCTAATTGTAAAACTTGGCCAGCCTTTGATTTCCCATCCGTCATAGGGCGAGTAACCCGCAGCGGAGTGCATGGTGGCTCCTTCTATGACTCGGGAATCATTAGGATCCCAAACTACGAGATCAGCGTCGGAGCCTGGAGCAATACAGCCTTTCTGAGGATACATACCGAAAAGTTTTGCAGGGTTAGAGCTGGTTATCTCAACAAACCTCGCTAACGATATTTTCCCGCTTGCAACGCCTAAATCCCATAGCATTGGCATCATCGTTTCTAACTCAGCCATTCCTTGTCGAAGATCAGCGGCACCCAAAGTCGGATCAAGTTTTTGTTCTAACGTCCACGGAGCATGGTCAGTTGCGACGGTGCTGATTGTTCCATCAGCGATACCTGCCCAAAGAGCATCACGGTCGGAGTCTTCGCGCAATGGCGGAGCGCCTGCATACTTCGCTCCATCGGCCTCATCAAAACGTGATCGTTCCAGATGTAAATAAATTGGCCGAGTCTCTACATACAACGGCAGGCCTCGGGCTCGCCCTCGCCGGCAAGCTTCGAGTGCTTCTTGGCTTGATAAATGAACTATGTAGGTAGCAGCACCAGAAACTTCACAAAAACCTACTGCGCGTTCGGTGGCAATACGTTCTGCAACTACGGGCCGGGTCTCGGGGTAATGGTGATGCGCAGTTAAGTTCGCTTCTTTGAGCAGCTCGCCACAGCATCCCATCAAAGCAGCGTCTTCGCAATGCAATAGGACTACTGAACCCGCAGCGGCACATGCACGCATTGCCCGTAAGAACCCTTCGACATCGCGATCGAATCGTTTGAAAGATAGAAACATTTTGACACTTGGGTGACCTGAAGCCGCCAACTCAGAAATCTGTTTAATTCCCTCGGCGTCAGGGTCTAACAGCACTGGGTGCTGAAAAAAATCAACCATTGAATTAGCTGCTGCATCTCTCATGTCGCGCTCTAGACCTTCTGCCATTTGCTCACCCTTGCGAGGGAATGACATGTTTCCGACAGTAGTAACACCGCCAGCTAGCGCAGCCCGGCTTCCAATCTCAAAATCATCGGTCCAGCTGTTGACTCCAGGTCCGGTCCTCGGCGGAGAGAGGTGAACATGAGGATCCACTCCTCCGGGAAGAACAAATTTTCCATTTGCATCAATTTCTTGGGTGCCGTTCATAACACCACCGATTTGGGAAATTTTGCCGTTAGCTATCCCAATATTGGTTGCTGTGGCTTCGCCAGCTAGGACAACTAAGCCATTTCTTATAACTAAGTCCATGCTTTGACCTGTCCTTCTGATGTGGTGACAGCGTTTACTGCTAAGACGAACATTACTTAACATGGTCACAAGAAGTGAGCAATAATGAGTAGGTGACGATGTTAGAAGAAGCCCGGACTCAGCTATCTCGCATTTCTAAGCGTGACGATGCTGTTAAAGCTTGGGTCGCACGTCATGAAGATGCAACAATTCTTGAAGCCGTCAAAGAAGCCCCTCCGGGAAGTCTTCACGGTTGGACCCTTGGCGTTAAAGACGTTATCGACACGGCTGATCTTCCTACCGAACGCGGATCGCCGATATATGCAAATCGTTCTACTAGCAACGACGCTGCGTGCGTTGCGGGAGCTCGTGCAGCGGGTGCTGTTGTGCTGGGGAAAACAGTAACGACAGAATTTGCTTTATTCACGCCAAACAAAACAACTAACCCTCATGACCCTGACCGAACCCCGGGTGGAAGTTCTAGCGGTTCAGCAGCAGCTGTTGCAGACAATCAAGTCCGTGCAGCTTTCGGCACTCAGACCGTTGGGTCGGTACTTCGACCGGCGGCCTACTGCGGAGTTGTTGGATTCAAACCGACCTATCAGCTAGTGCCGGTGGCAGGAGTAGCGACTTTGTCTCATTCCTTTGACACTGTTGGCTGGTTTACTAAAAACGTAACCGATTCGAAAACCATGTTTTCGACGCTTGTAGACACAAACCTAGATGAGACAATTTCAATAAAAAAAATTGGCCGCTACCTATCGCATCAATGGGAAGCTGCCAAACCAGAAATGGCTGAAGTCATGAGGCTCGCAGAACAACAGCTATCGGATGCAGGAATTGAGATAGTTAACTTAGACCCACTGACGCATTTGGCTCCAGTGTTCGAAGCAGCCAACACAGTGCTGCATTATGAGGTCGTTCGAATCTTTGCATGGGAACGAAGCAACCACGCTGATCTGATTAGTCCTCTACTCAAAAAAATGTTATTGAACGGTGACAATGTTGACCATCGTAAATATCGTGATGCTCAATTAATTTTGCTTAAAGCCCGGAATCTGCACTATGAGTTCATGCACGAAAGCGGATTAGATGCGCTGATAACTCCGAGCGCTTCAAGCGAAGCACCACCCATGAAGACAACTGGGGACTCTGTGTTTAACAGAGTATGGACAGCACTGGGAGTTCCGGCTATTCACCTGCCGACAGGCACAGGGCCATTAGGTCTTCCGGTGGGAGTTCAACTAACTGGCAGCATGTGGGGCGACAATAAGCTGCTTGGAGTAGCGAGCGAAGCAGAAAAAATTTTTGGGATGACAGCATAAACCGCTAATAGACCGTATCGAAAGCGAATGGATTTATTGGACACCTCAATAAACTCGCAACCCAAAAACTAGTTGCAGCAATACCAAGATCCGGCAAGACTAAATGTTTATGGATATCGAAACGCTCTTAGCCAAACAGGAAATCACCGATGTTGTCTATCGTTATGCACGAGGAATAGACCGAATGGACTTCGAATTAGTGAGGTCTTGTTATCACCCTGATGCTTACGATGACCACGGAGCGTTCAAAGGTAACGTCGATGAGTTCATAAGCATGGTCGAAGACTTCATGCCGCGTTGGACTGCCACCATGCACTTTATGGGAAATATCCTTGTCGAAGTCGAAGGAGACAGCGCTCGTGCTGAAACGTATGCAGTCGCTTATCATCGCCGAGAGTTTTCTGATAAAGAAGGAAAAGATGATGTTTTCGGAATCCGGTATGTTGACCGGTTTGAGCAGCGGAACGGACAGTGGCTAATTGCCCACAGAGTGGTAGCAACTGAATGGCGGCGGGTAGAAACTGTACCTGCGAATAGCAGTCGCGGTCAGGTAGGAGTTTGGGGTACACGAGATGGAAATGACGTCATAGATTGGATTATGGGAGCGAAAGCACCTACTGGAAAGTAACTCGGTGAATGCGCAGAAGTGCTTAGTTAGACGTTTGAAAATTTCCTAGGAACGATCGCGTGCATGTTTGCCGAAAGCCGTGACTTCAAAATTAGTTGAAGAAGCAACAGAGCCCGTTAAACAACGAAGCCCTAAAGTGCTATGCCTTGCTAGCTTTTTTATCTTTCTTCGCTTGACGCTTCTCTTTTGTGCTTTTAGCAGCTGGCGTTTTAGCAGCCCGGCCACCTTTGTCTTTACCGGCCATGCTGGCCTCTCTCTGATCGGGATGAAATACCGATCAGGCACCACCTTCTCACAGCACTGAGAGCAGAGTGCGCCAATCGCCGTATTTCCTTCAAAGTGAACAATAATCTCTGCACTGTTAACCAGAGAAGCCAAAGAAACGATTTTGTGTTGACGTAACGGCTCGGAAAGTGTTCTTACAAGACCTTGGTTGACTCAATTAGCATTTTAAGCAGCCACAAAAATATTAAAGGCCTTTTCAAAAAACTTGCGGCTTCTAGAGAGTGGGAGCATCCGCTCACGCCTAATCATCTACTCAAGAACTTCGGCTGCCGCTAGATCGGCAATACGGTCTCCGTCATAATTCAAGATGTCAGCTAAAATATTAAAAGTATGCTCACCAACAAACGGCGCCCGGGTGGTCGGCTTGCACTCTGAGTGTGACATCTTAAAGCGCGAGTTCTCTATAATCGAGCGACGGTTCGGGTGATCCACCCACAAAAACGCGGCGCGATGAGCCAGCTGCGGATCGGCAAGACACTCGTCGCTACTTTGCACTCGATGTGCAGCAATTCCTGCCGCTATCAACTTAGATTCTGCGTCATCGATACTTTGGCTTTGAGTCCACTTTGTCAGTTCGCCTTCAACTAAGGCACGAGCTACTTTGCGACCACCCAATGATTTAAGCTTTGCCATTGCCTCAAGATCTGGTCGCTCGATCACTCTGCACAGTTCTCGCCAAGCATCATCATCAACCACGGCTATAGCAATCCAGTTGTCATCACCTTCGCATCGGAACCCGCCATGGGGAACCATTGCATCATCGTTATTGCCTGAACGGCTTACCAAATGATCATTAGCTGAAATATCAAGCAATGCCGGAGAGATAAAATGCTGAGCGGCTTCGGCTTGAGCGAGATCAATGTAAGCGCCCAGTCCGGTTCGGCGCTGTTGGTCTAATGCAGCCAAGATCGTAGCAACTAGAAAATGAGTAGATGTGTAGTCGGTGTATGCCCCAAAAGGACCTGCCGGCGGACGGTCAGGCCACCCAGCTAATCCATAGAAACCGGATAGAGCAGCACCTAAATTCCCGTAACCTGCGAAACTTGCTAAAGGCCCGTATTGCCCATTTAAACAAGTAGAAACCATTATCATTCGAGGATTAATCTTTGCAAGCTGCTCATAGCCTAGACCCCAGCCTGACATGACTTTCGGAGAAAAAGACTCGCTAACTAAATCAGCCCAGCCGACGAGATCATGCACGACACTGATGGCTTCAGGTTTACTCAAATCGAGACTAAGCGACAATTTGCCTGCATTTGCGCTATCAAACATTGCAGACTGCTCGCTACCAGGAATGTTGTCCCAAATAGGTAGAAACCCTCGAGCCGCATCTGGCTTCTTGCTGGACTCGATTTTGACGACCGTGGCACCTAGATCCGCTAACACTCGGGTCGCGTATGGTCCAGCTAAAGACCATGTAAAGTCAACAACTTTCACACCATCTAATGGCTTTCTGCTAATTTTTGTTGTTGGAGTTTTTGAAACCGAATAGTGATTATTGGCTAAAATTTCTTCAGTGTCTGATCCTAACTTAGACACTTGTGGCAAAGGCTTCAAAGGAGTTGGGCTGACTTGGGCAAAAGCGCCAGGCGCTAAAATCTTCTGGTCGCCTATATCGAGATTAACGAAATAGCCTCTGGCAGCAAGCTGCGCGCTATTAACTACTTCCCTAAGGTCAGCAATAGGAGCTATAAGAATTCTTCGCTCCATTGCCACAGCCAGCAACTCGGCCTTAGTTTTGGAGGCAGTGCAGTTAGCAACATCAGTTTTTGCCTGTTCCCAAGTCGCAATGCTGACCTCTCCTGATTCAAGGAGAGTCGCAAAATTAACCCAGTCCAACTCTACGATCTCCGGCGTGGTAAAGCCTTCCTCCAGACACCACCGCATCAGCTCTGCGGTCACCTGCCCGATTACCTCCCCGAATACGTGGGTGATGGACACAAACCCGTCTTTGGCCGGGTACACGAATCGTAAATCGATTGGACCTACTGAGGCGCCGCCTCCGGAACGCACCGGAGTTGAGTAGTTGCAAGCCTCAGACAATACGCCTCCCTGAGTAGCAATAGGGATTACCTGCTGCGCTGAGACGTCAATCACTTGCCCAACACCGGAGTGCCCCCTTTCATACAACCCTGCAATCACTCCGCCGGCCATAGCAGCAGCACCAAAATGAAATGCTTGGGGAACCCCAACACGCACTGGCGACCGGTCAGCGTCACCAGTAAAAGCCATGGTGCAAGCAGATGCCATAAGAGTGATATCAGTTGCAGGCCAAAAAGCCTTCGGTCCGCTATGGCCAAAGGCAGTGAGAGTCCCTATAACGAGCGATGGGTTGATTTCTAAGAGTGAGTCAGTAGTAAGACCTAACTTGTCGAGTGCGCAAGGCCCCAACGACTCGATTAGACAATCAGCTTCCTTAACGAGATCGCGCAGCTGATTTTTTCCTTCGAGGCTTTCTAGGTCGATAACGACAGACTTTTTACCCCTGTCATAAGCTGCATGAGTTAGAGAGGCTCCAGAAGCATCAAATGGTCCGATGTTTCTAGTTCGAATCCCGCCGGGTGGTTCGATTTTTATTACTTCGGCGCCAAACATTGCCAACATCAACCCAGCTAAATGGCCGCGCTCATCAGTTAGATCTAAAACTCGATACGGTGAAAGCACCCTATGCTTTCTCCTTCCCCTGCCCCGATAAATCAACCCGATATGTTGGGCCTTGCAGTTAACATAGCGCCTCAAAATCGCAAGTTACGCTAATCATGGGTAAAGCCAACACGAATAAAGGCAAAGGCAGTATTGCTGCGCTAGTAAATTCAGATCAGGCAGCGAAAATCATTTGGTGTCTGGCTCCTAGTCACTATTTGAGTCGGAGGTGCCGAGACTACCCTATGCGAGGCGGTCAGACGGTCAGGCCCGGCCGACGTATTCAAGAGAAAAATAAAGCCAAACAGAGCTAGTTCTGAGGGCCGGGCGAATAGATCTTGTGGGCACCGAACTGGTTGCGGATAACTGGGTTGCCGGTTTCAACAAAGTAGGCGACGCCTTGAACAACTGCATCAAGGTAAGGCGGAATAGCCGCCTTAATTACTGTAGTTTCATAACGGGAACGGTCCTCAGATGACACATTGTTACGGATGTAAGAAGTGACCTCGATGCTGAAGGTGCATGCGCTTGGAGTCGATTCTTCAATCCGCCACCTGGCGAAAGATATCTTGCCCGAAAGCGGCCCAACCATCAAGTCGTAGCCTTGTTCCTCTTGCCAGCTAAGTACGTCACGCTGGTAGTGCACTCCGCTGTAATAATAGATGTGGTCCCTCCCATTAGGACCCGGCCATCGTTCAACTTCGTTTCTTTCACAAAATGGGTGCAATCTTTTTAGGTTTCCCGCATCACTAATTGCTGTCCAAACATCTGAAGCGTTAGCCGCTATCGAAACGCTCGCAGAGATAGGTGTTGCCGGCTCCATGTTCTGTTCGGCAAAGATTTCGTGATGCTGCTCCATCAGAGGCATTCTCCCAAGTCCTAAATCTGCTGATGAAAATTATTACACAAAACTGGGCTGCGGTGATTGGGAATTAAAATTTAGTTAAGTGGTTTGCTATCTCTGGATGAGGTAATTGCTTAAGGTTGGCCTGCTCGTACTGAAAGTATTCGTTAAAGGTTGCTACGATAGTTTGATGAGCGATGTACGAGTAGAGGCTATTCACATTCATCCAGTGAAGTCATGCCGTCGGATCGAAGTTGAACAAGCCGATGTCATCGCTACAGGGCTTAAACATGATCGTGAATGGCAGATCGTTGACGAAAACGGTGAGTGTGTTACCCAACGTAAACACAAAATTTTGGCGACGGTCGAAACAGCTTTAGATGGTGACACTGTCCTGCTTTCAGCCAACGGTAACGGCTCAACAATTTTGAGTCGAGAACAAGCAGCTGAAGTCTCAGTTCAACACCTAGTGGGACGACGGCCTGTGAGAGCAGTCGATGGGGGAGGAGAAGCTGCGAACTGGATCTCGGAGCTTCTCGGCGAGAGATGTAGATTTGCCTCAGTTACCGACGATTCCGATCACCGGGCCCCATCTTCTTTAGATCTTTTTGAGCAGCCAATAGCTTTTGTAGACCTCGCTCCAGTGCTGCTAACAAACCTAGCGTCACTGAACTGGCTGCAAGAGCGTGCCCTGGAACAGTTCAGCATTGACCGCTTTCGCCCTAACGTGATCGTCGACGCCGGCGAACCCTGGATAGAAGACACATGGCATGATATGGCTATAGGTGACGCTGAGCTGGCTGGGGAAATTCCTTGGCCACGATGCGCGGTGCCACAAATTGATCAAGACTCTGGTGAACGCCATCGCGAACCGGCAGTGGTTTTACGGGCGCATCGTTGGTGTAAAGAAGCACCGGAACTCGAAGGGAACGTACGTAACATGATGGAAGGTCATGGCGTGTTTGGTATGGCATGTCGTATCGGACCTGTGGGCGCGACGATCAAAGTTGGAGATCCGTTGATAGTGCATTCTTATCGCGAACCACTGTTGGCGCCGCCGGCTTAGCCGTTGTTTTTGTTGAGAGTGGGGTAGAGGTTCTGGCCCCGGACGGTTGCTGGAGATCCTAGTTAATTGCTCGTTCGTGGCCAGCCCAGTACGGAGAGCGGAGTTCCCTTTTGAGGACTTTGCCTGGTCCTGACTTTGGTAGTTCGTTTTCTTGGAAAGCTACTGATCGTGGTAGCTTGTAGCCCGATAAGTACATCCGACAGAAATCAATCAGTTCATTTTCGGTTAGCGAGTTATCTCGGGCAACAACAGTAGCGTGAACTTGTTCACCCCAATGAGGGTGCGGAATACCAAAAACTGTGGCCTCAAGCACTTTCGAGTTTTGGTAGATAATCTCTTCGACTTCAGAACAGTAAATGTTTTCACCGCCAGAAATAATCATGTCTTTAGCTCGATCAACAAGAAACAAATAGCCATCGTCGTTTAAATACCCAATGTCGCCAGTCCGATACCAGCCGTTCCGGATTGACTCAGATGTTTGTTCGGGTTTGTTCCAATAGCTGCTTGTAACATTTGGTCCTTTCACAAGGACTTCGCCTGGCTGGCCTGGCTCACCATCAATCATTACAGACACACCGAGTGAGGCGCGGCCCACAGATTTACCCAAAGATGTTTCTATAAGGAGATGTTCAGATCGAAGGGCAGTCACGACAGTCGTTTCAGTGGCCCCATAAACATGAATAAATTCGGCATTCGGGAATTGTTCACAGGCTCGCTTAAGAACCTCAGTGGTTATCGGTGACGCCGCATGAGCGAGCAGTCTCATCGAGTTAAGAGATCTTGGGTTAAGGGTTTGTGCTTCTGTCATAGCAGCAATCATGGTCGGCACTAAGATTGTGGCGGTACACAACTCGCTTTCGATGAGGTCGAGACAGACTTCAGGACTGAAGGCAGGCAAAATAATCTGAGTGACTCCAAGCGAAAGGCATTGCAAAACCGAAAGAGTCCCGGCTGCATGAAACATTGGCGCGGCGAGGAGATACCTATCATGTCCTACTAAAGGCATCGTGAACTGGCTATGCAAAGCATTAGAAACAATGTTTCGATGCGAGAGCATCACGCCCTTGCTTTTACCGGTCGTGCCGCCTGTGTAAAAAAGGCCTGCTAAATCGTCTTCGTTAACATCTGCAAATGGTAAAGGCTCAGCGCGATCAACCATCAGCTCATAGTCAGCAATCGACAGCACGTGATCGACGCTATGGATAAGTGATCCTGGGTCACGATCAGTGATCAAAAGCTTGGCGCCGCCATCTTCGATGGCGTACGCCAGCTCAGAAAATGACCAGCGAGTATTTAGAGGTAAAATTGAACGGCCGTGAGAAGGAATCGCAGCGTAAAGCTCAGTATAGATATCGGAGTTCGCAGCCCAAATCGCTACTCGTTCACCCGCAGCTACCCCGAGCTCGTTAAGAATCGAACCCACGCGATGGCAGCGCTCAAAAAACTCTCGGAAGCTTCGTTCATTACCATCGCATACGAGCGCTAGTTTCTCGGTATGCATGCTTTCGGCTCTAGCCAAAGTTTCGCTAAATGTTTGCATAATCATTTCCTGAAGTTCTAAACACAGGCTCTCCTGATGTCTGAAACAGTGCGTCAGGAAAAACTTTAGCGCGTTTCTGATATGAGAATTCCACTGAATCAGCCTTTGTTGTTTCATCGGACTTGTCTTAGCGATTCAAAAATAGAGAAGTGAGCTCATCGAGTAGTGAAGTCGTCGGTCAGAAATTAAACGGAAGATGTATGAGGCAAGTCTACTTTTATGCGTGGTCTGCACAGCACAGATCAAGTTGCTGATGGTTTTAGCGCTACATAGTATCTACCTCAGCGAAAGCATTTTCGTTGGAACGTTCAACGAGAGTAATCTCTAGATGACATACTGTTCGCATGGCTGCATATTTCGTTGCTCAATACGTTGTTAATGACCTTGCTTTATATCGTGAATATCAAAAAGGAGCCGGTCCGACTATCCAGGCTTCTGGTGCTGAGCTAGTTGTGTTTGACGCAGCAGCTGAAACTATGGAAGGAACCCCTCCGGGCCCGCAAACAATTGTGCTGAAGTTCGAAGATACTGCTGCAGCCAAAGCTTGGTATGAGTCTGATGATTACCAGGCGATCATCGGAAAAAGGTTAGAAGCTACAGCAGGCTTTGCTGTGATTTCACAGTCTATGAACGCCGGCTAAATCTGCGTTTGCTTACGAGAATCAATGGCCTGAAGCGCAACTATGTTGCAGCAGGTTCTGACTGAAGTTTTGTTCAAGAGAGCCATCTTTCAAAAAGCTCTTTGATCCTGGCGTAGTGCAGCAAAGTCTGCTCCGGATTGAAACAGTATCGCTCTGGGAAAACGAAGCCATGTTCGGTGCCAGGATAAGTTTCGATGCTGTGAGGTACCGACAGCGTAACGAGGTGCTCTCTCAAGATGGCCGTTTCCTCATCTGTTACATATTTGTCATTCTCCGCTAAACCGAAATATAGTTCGCCTTCGCAACGATCAAGTTGTAGATGTGGAGAATCAGCCTGGTCGGTGGCAACACCTGCTCCATACAACGAAGCAGCCGCAACCATGCGGTCAGAGTGAGCGCCGAGCGACGCCATAACTAAGCGACCTCCCATGCAGTAACCAACTCCACCGATTTGCTTTGAGCTAATAGTGACCTGAGAGTCCATCCAGCTAATGATTGCAGCAGTGTCGGACTGCACTCTTCTATTGGATAAGTGATCTGCCAAAGCAATCATGTAGTCCTGAACACCCAAGTATTCATCGGTGCCTAAACGATTTGCGTCTATGTCAACTGTTCGAGCGAGCCGGTAGTAAAGATTCGGTAAGACCACGGCGTAACCCAATTGTGCGATTTGGCTAGCGATATCAACTAACTCATCTCGAACCCCAGATGCAGGCATATAAACAATAACCCCAGGAAGAGAGCCGCTTGACTCTGGTCGCAAAAAGTAGCTGTTCATAGAACCATCGGATGTTTCGATATTTACTTCTTCAGTAATCACGCTTTTAGACATCAATATTTTCCTTTACCCAATTTGAACCGCGCCATCAGCGGCAGGGTCAGCTCCACCATCAAGGTTTCCATCTTTAACTCGAATGCCATGAACCCACCCAAAGTCATGGGTCCTCGGGCTCCGAATGACCTCATAACCTTCTGCTTCCAACGCATCAGTGACGACCCAGGGAATACCGTTGGACACATCGATTGCATTACTAGTTCCCGAAACTCTCGGCGCTGATACTGCTTCGAGCATGTTCATCTTAAAATCGATGCTGTTAAGAAGCACCTGGGTGACCCCCATCGCGATTTGAGTCCCTCCAGGCGCTCCAACCACATAATTCAATTCATCGTTTTCAAAGACCATTGTCGGGCAAAGCGAACTGAACCGGCTTTTCCCCGGAGCCAAAGAGTCGGCGTTTCCAGGTCGCGGGTCAAATACCGCCATACAACCATTAAACATAAAACCAAGCCCATCGGTAATCACACCCGAAGGCATCCCAAGTGAGTGTGTCATCGATGCTGCATTACCGTCTTTGTCGACAACACAAACGTGAGTTGTGTCCCGAGGTTCATATGCCAACCTCTCAACTTGTGCTCGTTCGCCAGCCTGAATAGACGCTGCGTGTTCTCGAGCATGAGCTTTTGACAGTAACCGGTCCAAGGGGACCTTGACATGGGCAGGATCTCCGATGTAGCTGTCCTTGTCCGAGGTAGCTCGCTTCATGATTTCAGTGACAGTGCGAACGTATTCAACACTGTTATGTCCCATCGATTGCAGATCGAAACATTCGAGCATGTTAAGCATTTCGAGGACCATTGTTCCCCCACCAGGAGGGTGATTCGTCGCTACGTCGAGCCCGCGATAGAGGCTCCGAATGGGATCATTATGAGTAGTCTCATATTCATTAAGGTCTCTGTCAGTCATCAGCCCACCATGGGCAGAAATATCTTCGGCGATCAGTTCAGCTAGACGGCCCTTATAGAAAACGTCGGCCCCCTCGGAAGCAATGAGCCGTAAGGTGTTGGCTAAATCTTTATTGACAACAACATCGCCGATTCGCTTAAGCGACCCATCAGCTCGAAAATAAATTTCGCGCCCAGTAGCTGAATACCGAAGGCGTTCGACGTTGTCAGTTCTCCCCATTGCAGCGCCTTCAGCCCACCACCCTGCCACATGTGGCCGCACAGCAAACCCTGTTTCCGCCCACCGGATCGCAGGTGCGACGATTTCATCCCAGTCTTTCACTCCCCATGCTGTTTGAGCTTCAAAGTAGGCCTTCAGCGAACCGGGAGTAGCAATTGCCTGATAGCCAAGGTCGTTCACTTTGCCTTCCAGTACGAAACCAAAGCCATCTCTAGTCTCGCCAATAACTATGTCTTCCCATTGGTCAGCTCGTGTTGCTAGGGGAGATTTGGCATGGAAATCGATGCATTGGTGAAGGCCTTTCCCCGGAAGATAAACTTGCAAATTACCGAAACCGGCGATTCCGCACATCTGGGGATCGACAACACCTGCCACTAGAGCACACGCAATAGCTGCATCTACAGCGTTACCTCCAGCTCTTAGCACCGAAGCTCCGGCCTCAACAGCTTCAGGCTGAGCGGCAACCACCATACCATGCGCGTATTTGTTCATAATTATCCTCGGCTCAAAATTCGGTTAATGATTAAAGTATCAGAATCTTATTTAGCCTTAACGATCGAAAGGAACCGTAACTCAAAGTCGTTGCTTCAAACCGGTGGAAGAGCAACATCGCCAGAACTAGCAAATAGGTCATCGCACTGCTCACCGTTAAACAAACCGACATGACGAACCCTGCGAATAGTTGCAACTAACATATGAAGAGTCGCGTATCTAAGTTTGCTTCATGACCGCAACAAACCTGCTACCTGTTTCAGCGACTCGCTCGCCCAAACCATGACATAGATTCAGCCGTAACTTCATCGCTGTAAGACACATCAAACTGACCAGTTAAGGTCACCAGCCACAAAGCGCCCGTCTCTGTATACATCGGTCCATGGAAATGCCCAGCAGGAAAATTGAAATAAGTAGGGCCTTCGAAATGCTCTTCGCCATACCAACAGTCGCCTTCAAGCAAAATATCTTCTTGATTCACAGAGTGCGCCTCAGCGGCAGCTGTATGCCACCCCGGAGGCTCCTTAATCAGAAGAGATATAGCACCAGTTTCCTCATCTCTCGATAAAACACGGGCCAACCCGTATTCTGTTATATCGAGCTCAGCCGGCTGATCAGATTCATCGCCCCACAACGAACTAGTTGATTGCCAAGGGATATCGCTAAACCTGACTCCATTAACGGTGCCTCTAGTCATTTGTTCGGACGATACGAAAGACTGGGATGACGCGCGGTTGGGCAGCTTCCTCGTATTGATTAAAAACTGGAAGTTGTTCCGCTTGAGTTTTGTATAAACGATCCCGTTCGTCGCTATTGGCAAGCACCGCTGTTGCTTCGTAACGATCTACTCCAACTTCCACAAGCACATCAGGATTAGCAATGAGGTTGTGATACCAGTTGGGATTAGTTGCTCTGCCGCCAGCTGACGCAATGACCACTAGGTCGTCGCCGTCATTTGAATAAGCAAGCGGTGAACACAACTCACGGCCTGATTTAGAGCCAACCATCGTGAGCAGCATCATAGGAACTCCATCAAATGGAGGACCGCATTTTCCCTCGTTAGAACGAAATTCACTTATTGCCTTCTCATTCATAGCCAATAGCTCAGATGACATGACTGCCCCCTCTGTAAACGATCTGTTCCCATAGTAGCGTCAAGGCTCTCAATCCAAGACTTCGTTTTGCCTTCCGAACCGCTTCGAGCGAACCAGCCAAATCAAGAAGTCCTAGCTACAGAATTAGCTGTCAGCAAAATACCTGCAGTTGTGGATAGGGAAACATGCACAACTGCTATCTAGCTAAATTACGTGATGCATGCAATCCACTAACTAAGTTAAAGGTGCCACTAGGAACCTGGGGAGCCACATGACAGTTGAACATCATCCAAATGGAGTTAGCACCCGACCGGCGAAAGTAGATGACCAGTCTCGAGTCTTTGAGCTGATCGAACAGCTAACCGGCGAAGCCGTTACCTCAGACTGGCAGGGCGTGTACGAGTCGCATCTGCGGTTAGAGCGAGGGGCTGTTGTTATTGCCGAAAATGATGTTTCGATTTTGGGGATAGCAACCGTGTCCTACAACATGACTATTCGTTATGGAGGGGAGTACTGCGAACTTGAAGAGCTGATAGTGGACGACTCAGCGAGGGGTCTGAACTTAGGAAGAATTCTCGTGCAGCGAACCATTGATGATGCTCGGCGACGCGGTTGTGCTGAGATAGGTCTCTACTTGGTGCCGTCTACCGAAGGCAATCGCGGGTTCTACGAAAAACTCGGCTTTGAGGTCTTAGGAACCGAAATGCGTCAAATTCTAAAAGCGGATCAAGTGATTGCTAAAGAATAAAATCTTTACCGCACTATGACTCTGCGATACATATTGAGCGATGTACTTAAAATAAATTGTAAACCAAAACTGATAGCTCAGAGAATCTATAAACGCAGGAGTAAGTCAGCAAGCTAAAATAAGATAACGATGCGTAGACTTTTGGTTATTGGTTGCTTAACTTTTTTACTGCTGTGCCAATTTGCTGCTCCAGCATCTGCTCATGACCCCATCTTTTTGACTAGCCAGCACGACAGAGCAGAAACAGGGCCATTCCTTCCCGATGGGACCATCTCCTTCGCTTTTTACGGTGATCTTGGTTCTGAGAAAGAGACTCGAGGGTTTCAAGCAGAGTTCCAAGAAGGCCAAACGCTGCAAATCTCGATGCTGATACCTGCAGCGCTACCAGAAACGAATTTGCAGTTCGAAGATCTACCAGTATTGAAAGTCACACGTCCGGATGGAACATCTTTTGATTTGGCAGCTGAGATGAGTGTCGAGTTTTATGAACCGTACACAGGGACAAGCTATGTGCGCGTCAACGAATTTCGTGAAGTAGCTCAAGAAGGCATCCATGATTTCCTATTAAACGGGAACTTTGCAGCACGATTCGTGGTGTCCGTCGGTGCGATTGAACGGTTCGGAACTCCAGTCAAAAGGTATGCCCGACCATTTTCATTGGGTAGCGGATCAGACCCGTTAACGCAATGGTTCTCAAACGCTCCTGAGCAAAAAGCTGAAAACGAGGAACGACCGTCTGTCGTTGAGAACGCAGCAGAGAATAAGTCCGAGTTAATAGAAAACGTCGACGCTGCTCCAGAATCAGACAATTCTGAAAGGCGAAGAAACTTTGTTGTTCCTTTGACCCTTGGGATTGTGTTTACTGGGTTCGTAGTTTGGGGAGCCACTCGTAGGTTTAAACGCCTTCAAAAAACTGCTGTCTAATCCGAACCTTGCTTAGCGGAGTTACTACTTCAAAGAATTGGACTTTAAGTCAGCAGCTAAAACATCGAAAGCCGGAGACGGGTTGTCACATACCTTGGTCCTGTCTGCAAGGAGACTCTCCCATGTGTAATCTTGCGGTATATTGAGCGCTTTTCGTGCTTGTTCTAAAGTCATCTTGTCGGTAGTGCGAGAGTCTTGATGTACAGCAATAGCGCCCAAGTCAGAAGCATTCCAAAACTGTCCTTGGTTGTCAGGGACAATCATCATACTTCCGGCACAGTTGACGTGAGGAAGTCCCATGGCGTGACCAATTTCGTGTCGCAGATTGGTCACGCTGTAAGTTCCATTGTCAATCCAGACGAATCCGCGGCTTACAGATGATGTGGTGGCGCCACTTTGTATGTCGCCATTGGAGAAGTACCCACCCATCCCATTAGCGTTGCAAGCTGTGAACCGGCGAAGAGCGGTTTGTTTTTGCCAATTAGCGCAAGTAGTGACGTGGATTGGGAAAGTTACCTCATCGTGTGTCTGAGCGAATCGAGCATCAAGATCGGGCGCAATAACTTGCAGCACTTCAAGAATATCAGCAACTGTTCGCCAATGATTAGTAGTGGGTTCGCCATAAAGAGCGACTCTTAACTTTGCGGGGTAATCAAAAATGTTTTCATCTACGGCAGGTCCATATGGGTCATTTTGTGAGATTGAGTAGATGAGAGCTTGAGCCGTTGGCTCAGGCATTACGAAAGATGAGTAACGATCATTATTTACCGACACGCCATCTGGTATTAACACCGCATCGGATAACGAAGGCCCTGACTCATAATCGATATTGGGGAATATATTCGCTTGGCAAATAGTTCCGTCCGAATGAGTTGCAGCCAAACCAACCTGAATGTTTACCTGACGCTGTGTAGGGCTAGTGAGCGTTACGGATACAGAATTCGATTCTAAATCGGTTACAGCGATGCGTCGAAGATGATGCAGGGAGGACCCGCTGGTGCTGTTAGCGTCCCAAGCATATTCTCTTGGAGTAATCGATGGAGCAGTTTGCACTGCCAGTTCGCTAAAACCTTGTGAGGAAGGCGACGTAGAGAACTCAAGTTCAACAGTACCGTTGGCGTATCTTGCGGAGACGGCTAAATGCCGGTTGGAGGCACAATCCCATCCCTGAACTGATGTCCAGATCGTTTTTGGGTCAACAGCAGGCGCTGTGGATGTTGTGGTCTGCTTTTGGGTCATGGTCGGTGCTGTAGATGCTTTGATCGTAGATGTTGTGGTTGGCGCTGCAGCTTCAGTTGTTATTAGCGCTTCGGAATTTACTGATGATACACCACCTCCACAAGCCGATAAGGTCATCGCCGAAAGCATTAGAACAGCTAATTTTCTCATTCTTAAATGCTATATTCGGGAGATTTTTTTATCCTGAAATAAAATGAAATTTGTAAGGACAAACCACAGGGTGGAGTTAATCGCTACTCTACGAAGCCGTATTTCTAGCGAACTTACATATTCCTCAGATCCTAGATTAGTTTTCGGTCTTCAATCATTTGTTTGATTGGAATCAAAAAGCAAAACCGTCAACGAAAAATACCCATAACTGACTCGCTACGCGCTGTGGTCTCAGTTTTCTTCGTGCTGTCTGCGCCGCTAAATTTCTCGAGCCCTAAAAGCGAACGAAAATCGGCACTTTCAGAATTCAAACCATCATCGAGCTGTATACCAGTAGCGTCAGCTATCCGATTCAAACCTTGAAACGCAGCGACCGTGGCGGCAGCCTCAACTAGCCCCGCATCACCTACCAACTCCTGCAAAATATTTCGGCTTTCAGCTAAACCAGGATTACGTTCGAGGACATGCGTCGCAAACGAAACTAGTTCCTCCCCAAACTCGACATAAGCCCCATGCGCAATCGTGTGAATATCAACTTCAGATTCTAAGGCTTCGCCACTCGCACGGAGCAACGCTACATGAGCAGCAGTTCAGTAAAAGCACTCATTCAACGAAGATACGACCGACGCAATCAACTCAACTTGTGGCCGTGAAAGCGGACGCTCCCAAACAAGATCACCAAATTCACGACCATGACTATAATGCTCATCGACTATTCGTCTCCAATGCTGAGCAGAATCAGGAACCAACGAAACGCATCGAGACACATTAGCGAGGGGCTTATCAATCGATTGACTCACCCAGGCCCCAACATCGCCAACACCATCTGGGCGGGTTCTCCTTGGGGTGCCTTCGCCGGCATCTGGAAAATTTGGCAGTGGGACACCCAGCGCAACAGTGAACTCTTCTATGACGTTCTGCGTGCAGATAACGGTTACCAGCTCTACGTAATGCTCCTCGCCAATAGAGTTCATTATTTCTTCAGCCCAGTTGCGTGTAAGTCGACCTGGATCAGTAACTACTCGGTGGATTAAATCAACCGCCTCTTCGGGCAAATCAGAGACTGCACTATGAGATCCACTCGCCGCGGTAGGAGTTAAGTCTTGTTTACGTTGTGCGCACAACTCGCAGCTATGAGCAGCTCTTGCCTCCTTCATTACCTCGATCCGCTCATTCCCGGTCCACCATGTGCCGCAAGCACCAAGTTGTTGCCAAACTTCGGCATGAGCAATTCCAAAGCGGGAATCGATGCCAGGAGAAACTATTTCATAGATGGAATGCATGCACGGAAACTATAGCGCATGAGAGATCACTGCCCGTTAAGGACTGAAAGGCGCATGGCTGTGTGCTTTGGGCCACAACCAGGTGATGCGCTCAGAAGTCTTTTTGACCTCTGCCCAACCACTGACCAACAGAAGCCTTTAGCTATAACCAAACGCCAGATTTAGGGAGCTCCGAATCGTTTTTCTCATGTGCGCAACTCACCTGTGCTTCCAATTCTTTCAGCAACCGATCAGCCACGTGTTGGTGATCAGTACCAAACAAGCCCTTCCCCAACAACTTCACAACAGCTCGACCAGCCAAAACTTTAGACAGCATCTCCACGTCGTCTTTGGGGCGAATCGGCATCATTTGTTGCACCCAAACAACGAACTTCAAACTGCGCTCCAAGGACCCAAAGCCGTCCTCGAACTCCTCACGGTCAAACCCGTCCAACTCGTCGCTACTCATGTCTAAGCTCAGCTGCCCATTCTTGGCAACGCCGCATAGCAATCACCTAGGCTTGCTCTATCTCCAATGCATCTAAAACTGCGAGGCAGTCCATAGCCATGTCAGACAAGTTGTATGGCGTCAACAGTTCTCCAAGGGAATGTTCTAGCGTCAATTGTTCAAGGACTTGATCCATACTTGGGGGCTGTCCCGGTGTTTTCGATGACAGTCCGACGTCACGGTTGTCCATACGAATGAAACAAAATCCAGCACGGTTAAATCCATGAACCCATGCGGGAACAAAGTTAATCGATTGGCTACCCAGCCCGTTGACGAACAGAACGGGAGGGTTCGAGCTATCGCCATACGCATCGAAGTAAAGCTCCACGTCACCATTTCGAGCTGTGCCCGACGTTCGGGGCTCCATCAGGACCCTCCAATAACCGACTTGGCTATTAGACCCTGAATTGTCGCCACTGGAAGTTGGAGATCCTGTGTCAGCACTTCTACGGTGTGTTCACCTAAACCGGGAGCTGCCACCAGGTCTACTGAGCTAGCTGACAATCGAGGCGCCCACCCCAAAATAGGAACCTCACCGCGATCAGGATGATCGATTGTGGTTATGAATCCGCGTGCTTGTAAATGTGTGTCGTTTAAGAGCTCGCTGGTGTCGAGAACCGGCCCCCCTGGCACACCTTCAGCGGCGAGCAACTCAGCGACTTGATGCTTTGTTAGATGTTCCGTCCACGAAGAAATTTCATTTCTTAGTGCATCATCATTATTGAGTCGGTCTCGACCGTGGGCGAACCGAGGGTCGTTAACAAGTTCGGGTTTTCCCATTACAGAACAAAGATTGATCCACATCTTTGGTGTAATCGCCATGATCATCACGTAATCATTCGCTCCGTCGCCTTTACATGGATACAAGTTGTTTACTGCGCGAGACCCATTTCCTGTTCGAGCTAAAGGTTCATCATTCCAGCCAGGCGCCATCGCCATTCGAGTGCGCATGTAGTACGTCATCGCTTCTTGCATCGCGATCTCCACGTACTGTCCATCTCCGGTTCGGAGTCTCTGAATGTAGGCAGCGAGAATCGCCATTCCCAGTTGCACCCCTGTGCCTGAATCTCCCGTCGTAGTTCCCGGTAAAAGGGGTCCATCGTCAGCTCTTCCGGTTATCGACAAAGCTCCAGACATTGCTTGAGCCACTCCGTCAAAACATTTGCGATCAGAGTAGGGACCCGTCGAGCCGAATCCTTTAACCGACGCATAAATAATCGCTGGGTTGACCTCGCGGAGGACGTCATATCCAAGGTCAAGTCGATCAACGACTCCAGGGCCATAATTTTCTACGAAGACATCGTAGTGTGCTGCCATTTGGAGAAGAAGTTGCCTCCCTTCCGCGCTGGTAAGGTCGATAGCAACGGACCGCTTATTGCTGTTCCACTGCAAAAAATAGTTTTGGGGAATGCTGTCTCCTCCTCGACCTGGGTCACCCCGCCCGGGTGGCTCTACCTTGACGACGTCCGCGCCGAACCAAGCGAGTGCCTGAGTACACGAAGGTCCAGCCTCATATTGAGTCATATCAAGGACGCGTAATCCTTTGAGAGCAGTCATCATTATCTCTTCGTTGACATCTTCAGCCATTAACCAATGTTAGTAGGTAGCCCAGTTAGGACTTGGCTGCTTTCTATGGTCACGAGAACACTTTAGAATTCGTTGCCTGTTTGAGCCTAAACATATTTGAGTCCCGGTGTTCTAGATGAGTGCTTATTGCGTTCCTATAAACCAGCTCCGTCGAGATTCACCAACCGGTTCTTCGGTAGCGGGCTCATGTCACTATCAGGAGCAGGTAGAACCACAGTCTTCAATGTTCGACAGGAAATCGAAGCTGGTCTTATTGCTAACGGGAAAAGCCTGGTAAGTACTCAAAACGCTGACATTCAACGGCTGCAGGCACGCCAACTCATCTCTGGTGACGTTTCCGATGTGACGATATGGCAGGACCCTGCCGGTGTGTTCATCGGAGAGTTCGAAGTGATGTCACTAACTTTTGAGCGGGGAACAAGGAAAGTGGTTGTTACTGCAACAGAAATCAGTTCCTCCGAGATTGTTGTGCTGGGGCTTCCAATAGCTCTGGGTGTTACCGTCGCAGCTCGCACTATAGAAATGTTCGAAGATCTTCAACCAGTCAAGAAGAAGCCGGTACGTAAGAAGAAACCTGTTCGTAAGAAACAACCAAAGTGTTAAAGTCCATAAACCAGTTAAAGGAGGAATCATGAGTACTTATGTGAGCGAAAAAGTTAACGGCGAGATAGTTGAGATGTGCCTGCTCGGTGAGTCGGTGAGTTCCATTCTCAGAATGCTCCCAGAAGCTAACGATGCGGGCGATGAACTGACGGCTAACGAGGTCTGGGAAATAGCTGAAGCCAATGGAGACGCCGCCGGCAACAGCTACGGTGCCAATCAAAGGTCTTATCTAGTTAGTAGGGCATTATGACAAAAACTCCCACATCCCTTATCGAGTCATCACATGAAGCAACAGATCTGCATATTCGCTCTGATCTAACAGCAGCTCACGCCCATGTTTGGGAAAAGCTCGCTGCGCCAGGAACATGGTGGAACGGTTCCGAACGCCTCGCTGTGGCGGAAGTCGTTCGGGTGGCCTTAGGTGACTTTGACCCAGTCCCACCTTGGGACAGCGCTTCGAAGAGTGGGCGTCTACCCAACGACTCTGTAATCAGTTCAGAGCTACAAGACGCTGTCTATCGCCTAGCGGTGCACGCAGGAACTCTGACTGAAGGTTGGTATCAGAAAATGCGCGACGCTACTGGGGTAACCCCTCAGCAGTGGGTGGAAATAATCGAAGTCACAATCAGCGTCGCATCAGTACTTCGTTTCGCTCAGTTGGCTGGAATCGATAGTCCCGATTTCCCTGAGCCTCTTCAAGGCCACCCAACGCGCCAAACTCAACCTTCTAAACCGGCAAAACATCATTGGGTGCCTGTAGTGCATCTTGAAGACAGCACACCAGAACTCGCACCTTTTTATGCTGGGCTTCCTGCGTTAGCGCCAGTCATCCGAGCACTCAGTTCAGTCCCAGCGGCGATGGATACCCTGTTTACACTCGGCGACGCGCAGTACATTCCGATGCGGGAAATGGTTGACTTGAACTGGACCCGGGGCACATTGTCTCGTCGGCAAATTGAACTCGTCGCCGGAAGACTGTCAGCACATAGGGAATGTTTTTACTGAACTGCGGCTCACTCAATGATGCTCCGTGCGAGCAGTACCGCAAACGACCTGGAACTTGATTTAGATGTGGTTCGAGGAGACCTGCAAGAAAGTGGCGCCATCCAACACGCACCCGAGTTAGCTGCGCTTGTAGACGCGTCCGTTAACGATTTAGCGTCGTTGCCATCGGCCCGGTCAGCTCTAGTCGAAGCCACAGATGAAGCGACCATGTTGGATGCTGCTGCGGTTGTCGCCAACTTTGAGATGATGACCAGGATTGCCGATGGGACCGGAACTCGCCATCCGGCAGACCGCCTTGAATCGATGTCGGAACTTTCCAGCTCGATGGGTCTCGGAGATTTTGCGTCAGAGCGGGCCTAACGAACCGTCGCATTTGGCCGAAATTTACACCAGCACGATTGATAGCAACTCTACTTAGCAAAGAAAGAGAAAGTGCTGACGAACAGCTCTGTCCTAATTTGATGTCGTTGCGACTAGCCTCTATCACGGCCCGTAATCAATTTTTTTTTGGCTAGAACTTAGACGAAGAAGGCATAACATGGAAATAGTCGGTGGCATCGCTCAAATTGCTGCAGCGCTTTGGATTCTCAACGTCTGGATTCTGAGATTCAATAAGGAAACGGAATACCGAGCTGGCGATTCGAAAAACATGGTCGAAGAGTTCACCGCATACGGTTTTCCCGCAAAGGCTGTTTACCTCGTTGGCGCAGTCAAAGTCGCTCTCTCGTTGTTGTTGATAGTTGGCATCTGGGTTGATGCCCTGACGCGACCAGCGGCAGCCGGTCTTGCACTCATTATGATTGGTGCAATTGGCATGCATGTGCGCGTAGGCGACCGTCCGAAAAAGGCAATGCCTGCGATAAGCGTGTTGGTGCTAACAGCTGTTGCCCTTATCTTCGCTTGAGGCATTGAAACCCTAAATAATTTTTTGCATAAAGAACGGTTTCCCGCTCCATAGGGCTGCACTGTCAATCACTAATGCTGTTAGAGCATGAGCCTTTACTCCTCGATCCCTGTCGCCAATCAGCAGAAAACAAGACGCTTGCGAACGCCTCGGATATGTTCATTGAGCGATGCTCACGATTAGGGCTTTGTGAATCTATGTAAGCGGAAGACAATGCGGATTAATCGGGGAGATTGGAAGACCTGTCGAGTTGGTATCATTTTTTAGAGCGAAATAAGTTCCTAAAATAGCACTCAACAAAACCGATGCAACGGAACTTTAAGTTCTGGATTTTGATGTATCGAGACGTTTAATCTGCGGTTGTATTCCATGCAGGTGTTCTTGTTAACTTCCAAGAAAAATTAGCTTTACTGGGCAAGCCCAAGACAGGAAATATTGGAAGCTCGTCGTGGCTTAGCTAACTCGTTTCATGGGTGGGCCCCTCAGCGACGCCTTCAATTCTGTAGCAGGCATGTCCTAGATTGTATTAAACATAATCGAGCTCCTGGTTTTAGCAGAGCCGGTGTGATTACAAAAGGTGAGGCCAATGCCCATAGAAGCAGCAGGTATTCGGCCTCTTAACTGAAGGGGTATTAGCTATGAGTTACATGACAAGCGTCCAAATAAAAGCAACAAATGTTGAGGGCCTGGCGAAAGACTTTAAAGAATTCGCTCAAGCAGAGTACTTAGCCAATGGAGCGCAGCAAGCTTCGATGCGTCAAGTGGTAATGGGCGGTGATTCTGCAGGCTTCGTGTCAGTGATGACCAGATGGGACACTATCGACGCCGCAATGAGTAGTCACTTGGTCAATTCGAATCCTAAGATTGCTGAATCTATGGCTAACAATGGTGTTCAAATTATTGGCCGGTCGCTAATAGCTGTGTCCAGCGAACGAGGAACACCCGAAGGGCCATTCGGTTCGATGCTGACAATGTCGGGACAAGTAGCGCCTCTGGCAGAACAACAAGAAATGGCAGACCATGGCTGGTCTCTGATGAGCGGCAACGGTGTTAACGGCATTCGTCAAGGCATGATCGTAGCGGGCGGAGATCGGACGGGTTTGTGGACTGCAGGTACCTACTGTGAATCCCTCGACGGTTTAATGGAGAACAGCGCAAAAATGTTTTCCGATCCGACGATGCAAGCAAACATGGCCAAGTACGGTAACCAGCTGGTCTCTCGCGTTATGTTCCGCACTCTTGTCGCATAGTCAAATAAGCCAACTCATTAATAGAGTTTAAATTGGGCCGGTCTTTAAGGGCCGGCCCTTTCTTATTTTCCTGCAGGTTCTTTCGTTTGAGCTTTAAGGTCGAGAAATATCGGGGACCGTCGCGACGTGTTTCGTATTCGGAAGATGCGTCTTAATCGCATCCTCAAGTTCTTGGTATTCGATGTCATCTCTTAAGTTGAGCGTGCGCGAGAAGCTATTGTCAATAAATTTTTAAACAAAATGCGGTGTTTCGATGAAGCCAACAACGCTAATTTCGTTACCGAAAGGCGCCAGAGTTGTTACCTCGTAGACTCAATAATGATCATAAACAACAAACCGAAAGCAGAATGATGGCCGATAAAGCTTCCCTGAGCGGTGGTCTATTAATCGCCCTTGGCGTAATAGTTACTATCTTGTCAGATTCAGGCAGCGTCACTTCAATGATTCCTGCGTTTATCGGAGTTCTATTTCTGCTCCTTGGTATTCTCGCACGCGTCAAACCAAACCTCACTCACCATTTGATGCACGCAATGGCAGTTCTAGCCCTACTAGCTGTGCTTGGCAGCTTTGGCTCCATAGTGGGGCGTGGAAGTACCGGGTGGGCACTGTTCTCTCAACTTGTGACGATCGTTATAGCTGGGCTACTTCTGCAACAATCAATCAAAGCGTTTAAAGATCGAAGCAAACGAATAGCTGAAGAGTCCTAAACTAGCTGTCGGAGGCTGATCTCATGCTTTGAGTGTTAACTGCTGCAGTAGCTGGATGGTCATCCAGGCGTATAGCTAAACGAAACAAAAACAAAAGTCGTTCGATGGTGGAACAAACTAACCAGAAACGCTCGGCTGGCAACGCGCCGACAGAGTTGTAAACCGCTTGGAGACGTCGTTGCTCTGTCAGACCGGTACAGTTATTAGCGAATGAGCCAATAGTGAGGTGAGTAGATACTTCCACTTCGTCTGCTCACTATAAGGTCGACCCTTCGGGGTCGACCTTTCTAATTATCATGGGCCGGTCTGCTACGGTCAACGTTCCCAAGAATCGACAGATCTGAGCTTCGCTTAGATAATAGAAAAGGAACCAAATGGCTTACACAACTCTTTCAATCTATACACCTGGATCAAAGTGGGATGGGATAGAAAATGGCAGCGCTGAGTGGGGTGCAATTTTTCAAGAGACGTTTGCCATTCTTGCTGAGCACGGTGCAGAACAAGTGGGAAATTTTTTCGTCCCTGGCATGGCCGCAAACGTTTCGATTCAAACATATGCAGATCGCGACACTGCACTTCGTTGTCAAGCAAAAATGATTGAAGGGGGATACCTCAACTATCAATCAGGCGGCGAAGCAATCTCTATCGAAGATTACGTAGGAATTGTCAGCTGATCACTTAATCCAATAGAGCTAAACGGCTAGATCTTAAAAGCCCGCAGGGAACCCCGGTTCTGGTGAAACAGAACCGGGAGCACCGTCTATACAAGTTATTTAGGGTTAAACACGGCATCTGTTTACTTTCCTAACCCAACTGAGGATGACGGCACAAGCATCGCCAGCCAAGAACCCCACCGACACTATAAGGGTGAACAAGTAGTGGATGTTGAGCTACGAAATGTTGGGTTCGCGACGAGGCACCTGGTCGACGTTAAGTTCAAATCCACGTGCCCCAAACTGTTCTATTTTGCGTGATGAGAAACGCCAGGCATCGTCCTCAAACGCGAACGCGTCGACGTATCGACCCCAAAATTCGAAATCACTCCCATCGAGTTTCTTATGCCAGGCGTGCACATATGACGTCGCTTTTGCCTGATGTGGTCCAGTTCGCTCTATTCGGATATTGCTGATGTGGTGCGCCGTGGCAGTAAACAACCGCAGTAGTTTTGGCAGTAGTGCCTGGATAGCTGCACGGCCTGTGACGGCTTGACCTTCGTCAAAAACGGCGTCTTGGCAAAATAGCTCTGCCCATAACTCAATCTCACCACCATCTACGTACTCAGCGTAATTAAGAATGGTGTCGGTGATAGCTGCGTGAGCCTGAGCGTCACTCATTAGTTCAGAGTTGGACATAGAAAGAGGGTATTCCATCCCAAGGACCGAGTCTTTTGATTTCTGTTTCTAAGAATTCGGTAGATCAAACAGCGAAGGGGATAGCTGACAGAACTAAAACATGGGCTTTGTTGAACAAGAACTTGCTGCTTCTCTTGAGTTAATCAGCGATGGAGCTCGGTCTAGGCAAGCCATTTTTGAGATGATATTGCTAGGGCCACTTCTTTATGCTGACAGTTCGACAACCGGTTTCTTAACTGGTTCGGTCCATTCCGCTCGAGGGATGTTGGTTCCAGTCACCATTCGATGAGTAGGACTCATCAGCTCTTGATGCACCCAGCCTGCGGGTGCCTTTAACCGACAGCCGGGTTTCGCTTCATAAACTGTTCCATCAGCAGTGGCATAACTAGCTTCGCCCGATATCAACCAAACATTCACTTCGAAGTCATGCCAATGCAATTCTGTGTCTTCAGTACGGTCGCTATCGAAGGCCTCAATATGAAGGCCCATAGAGGCGGCCTCTGCAAGAGCTTCCTCTTCAGTAATCGGGTCACCATTTGTAAACTCAAACTTCATGTCGTTAAAACTTCCTGTGTCGTACTCCTAGCTATTCTGTCAGTCAGAAAGTTAGTTGGCGCGTTTCGCTGCTCGCAGATCAAGAAACCCTTGGCAAATTATTTTGATACTGGGACCCCATGACGGAACTACTATTACTTTCATGGGCTCGGATGCAAAGAACAAGCAACAGAATTTGAACGATTCGCCTTCGTTAGCGAGAGACCAGTCACTTTCAGAGGTGCAAGTTAGACAGTTTCACGAAGATGGGTTTTTGGTCATCGATAACCTTTTTGATTCAGCTGAAATAGATATGTTGCGCGACGCGTGTTCAGAACCTGAAGACACCGAGTGGGAGACAGCGAAAAAAACGATCCACGCGTTAGGTCTGACTACAAGAGCTTCCGCTTTTTTAGATCTTGCCCGCGATTCCCGTATCGTCGCGCTCCTGCGGGCATTAATCGGTGATGATATCCAACTCCAGCATTCCAAATTGGCTGCACAACCTGCAGCCGCTGAGATGGGAGGCTTCGCTTGGCATCAAGATTTTGCGTTCTACCCCCACACCAACACAGATCTTGTCGCAGCAATGGTGATGCTTGATGATGCAACGGCTGATAACGGATGCATGAGAATGATTAGGGGAAGTCACAAACGCGGATTGCTTAATCACATGGACAAAGATGGCGTTTTTACTGGGATGTGTCAGGAACCCAAAGCCTGGAAAGATCACCTTGGCGATGTTGTCGATATCACACCTCGTGCAGGTGGCATTAGCTTGCATCACTGTCTGATGTTGCATGGATCTGGGCCGAATCAATCAGGTGAGCCCCGTCGAGGTTTGGTGTATCAGTATCGGGCCGACGACGCGTTTCAGTTAGCGGATCGGGTCTGGGATGACACAGGTCTGCTGGTAAGCGGTAAGCGCCGCGAACAGGTGCGTTGCGAAGAAGGGACAGTACGACTGCCTAAATCTGTTCGCTATCCGGGCCACCCATTTGGGAACGTATGGAATCAAGAGGGCGAGTTCGCCCAAAAATTGAATGAGGAAGAGAGCGGAGAAAGATAAGAAAAATCAGTGCAGCGTAACCTTTTGGCGCCTACGTGCGTAGTGTTCCGAAAGTTTGTTTAGCAAAGGTCAAGCTAAGGAGTCTAAGGTCTTGCTTTAGGAGTGTTGAGCCATACTGGCTAGCTGCTTAATCCATGAAGGGTTAACTAGTTTAGAGATATTAAAAACAGATAGATGAACACAGAAAGTTTGGGGAAAATGAAACTTACGCACTCGACAACTTGGGATGTAGCCGTTGGAAGGGCAGGGGAGTTCCTTGCGATCAATCGACGGTCGGCTGAGATCCATAAAAGGTGCGGTGCGTCAGACATCAAACTTTTAGCAAGCCAAGCAGGCGCTCCTCAAACCGAGTGGACCTATGTCATGTTCTTCGATGACGAGACTGCATGGGCGAAATGCATGGGAGCAATGGACACAGACGCAGAGTGGCTGGAGCTAGGACGCGAGTTCTCAGCTGATCCACCTGCTCGAGCAACCAGAAGTAACCTATACAGAGACCTGCTGTAGTAGCTAGTCAGAAGAGCTTTCTTGAGTCTCCATAAGTATTTGCGATACGCAAATTGTTTATTAGCTCTTCTGACCCTTGCTCAGCTAAGCGGCACTAATCACTCACATGGATTAAGTTGATTTAACCAATGATGATGCCTCACCGAATTAAGCTTTCGCGCAGTGAATTTACTTAGTCCTTACCCGGAAAATTATGTCCGCCGCAATAAGCAAGCCGGCTATTGGACCGATGAAACCTTCGGTGAGATGCTACGAAAGCACGCTGCGGAACGCCCAAACGAAATAGCTCTAATCAGCTCCAATAAGAGACTTACTTGGTCAGTGCTATTAACCGAAATGGAACGGACCGCTGGTGGGCTAAAAAAAATAGGTATCAAAGAAGGCGATACTGTTTCGGTTCAGTTAGCTAACTCCACTGAGCTCGTAGTTCTAATCCTTGCTATTTGGGAAATCGGTGCTATTTATCAACCACTGAACCCCCTATATCGTTACGCCGAACTAAGCACTATTGTCGGCGCACTTCGCCCACACGCAATCGTTTGTCGAAACGAGACTAAAGGATTCAACTATCTCGAGCTAATAGAAGAAGTCACTAAAGATCTCAACTTAAACGCTCACAAAATTTGCGTTGACTACAGCCAACCTGGATGGATAAGTACCGCAACTTTCGATAAAGCAGATTTTACGCCCACCAAACCTGACCCGTTCCGCACCGCTCTTTTAGGGACGACATCGGGAACTACAGGAAACCCTAAAATTTATATCCATATCCAAGCAACTCAAATATTTGAAGCAAAAGCACTTTGTGAAGGACTGCAAGTAAATAATAAAGACGTTACTCTCGCTGCCGCTCCACTAACTCATCGCGGCGCTCTAATGGTCGGCTTGATGACCTCACTAATTTCAGGGTCTGCCCTAGCGGTCGGTGATGCTAGTGACACCCGAGCAATAGCGCAGCTGATCGCCGAAGAACACGTGACAATGTTCATGGGAATACCAACTATTGTTTCTGACCTCCTCTTGCTGCATGTAGCCACTTCCTTTGATGCATCATCGCTACGAGTCGTTGTCACCTCAGGCGCTCCGGTCACCCCAGAACTAATTCAACGCTTCAACGCAGCATGGCCACACGCAATTCCTGCTAGCGGATACGGACTAACTGAAACTGGCTGGTGTACGTTCTTACGGCTCGATGACCCGCCATCAAAAATCTTCACTTCCGGACGTTTAGCACCCGCTACAGAAATAGAAATTCGAAGCTCGAAAGGCGCTCCGTTGCCTGCCGGTGAAGTTGGAGAAATTCATATCCGAGGTCCCATGACTTGCGCTGGATACTTTAAAAATTCCGAGGCTACGAAAAACAGTATCGACGAAAACGAATGGTTCGCCAGCGGTGATCTGGGCATACTGGACGACGAAGGTTTCCTCCAACCAGTCGGACGTTCAAAGCACATGATTATTCGTGGAGGACTGAACATTTATGCCGAAGAAATTGAAAGACTAATCCAAGAACACCCTGCAGTAGCCGAGGTCGTGGTCATCGGAATCCCTCACCATCGCTTAGGTGAGCAAGCATGCGCCTGTGTGGTGCTTAAGCCCGACCAGATTTTTGAAATAAGAGACGTGCAAAAGTTTTTAGAAGAAAAAAAGACTGCGAAGTATACGTGGCCAGAACGAGTAGAAGTTTTTGGTGAACTTCCTCGAAACCCCATCGGAAAATTCGATCGGATCCAGATTACAAAATCCCTGATGGAACGCATTTAGCGCTCTGAAACAGCCCAGAGGCCCCTCGCCGGCCTCTGTTAGTGCATGATAAGATTAACGCTGGGGGAAACATCATGCTCAGATTAACGTTTCTAATCAGACGCAAAGAAGGTATAACGCGCGAAGAAATGCAGCGCTACTGGCTTGAAGAGCACGGACCTCTCGTAGCTGGCCACTCTCGAACGCTAGGGATGCTCCGATATGTTCAAGTCCACACCACAGATGATGACCATTCTCGGTTACCGGGCCGTCGCGGCGAAATGGAAGAACCTTACGACGGTGTAGTCGAAGTTTGGTGGGAATCCAAAGAAGCGATGGTTGAAGCAACACGTTCTGAGCAAGGGCGTCGAGTTGACCAGATCCTTCGAGATGACGAGGCAAATTTTATGGATCTGCAGCGATCCGTTGCTTGGTTTAACTACGAATACCCTCAAGTGAACCCCACCCCTGAGAATATTGTGGCTACCGAACGATCCAGTCTCGTTAAGTTGTACTTCCCGTTACGTCACCAAGATTCCCTGACCTTTGATAAAGCTCAGTGGTATTGGCGCACCCACCATGGGCCAGTAATTCGGCGCCAGGCTCAGGGCAGCGGAATATTGCGATACCAACAAGTCCATCGCGATGAACCCGAATTGACCGCGTCCATAAATAGTTCGCGAGGATCTGAGATTGAGCCTTACATGGGGCATGCAGAAGTCTGGTTTGATCGCTCCTCTATGGGAAACCCAACTCCAGAAAATAAAATCGCATCACGGCGTGCCTATGATGACGAATCCAAATTCATTGATTTTGCTAGGTCTTCGATGTTCTTAACTAAAGAACATGTAATCATCGACCGCCGCTAATAAAGCATCTGAAACTCTTTGCTACGAACAACAAGCTAAGAAACCCATTGATTTCCGTATCTGACATTGAGTTGAGTTACTAATGCGCCTTCAAGAAATCCGCACATACACAACCGTGCCCCCTGCAGGAGTTGGCGGGTCATTTTGGGTGTTCGTAGAAGTCGAAACTGACGATGGCATTACCGGCGTGGGGGAGTGCTACGGAATTCCTTTTTCAGCAGACATCGCCACTTCGATGATCACAGACACATTCGAACGTTATATCGTCGGCGCCGACCCCCATCATCTGGAAACGCTCTTTCGGCGGGTCTATTCAGCAGGATTCACGCAGCGACCCGATATTTCAATGATGGGCGTCTTCAGTGGCATTGAGATGGCAATTTGGGACATCCTCGGGAAGGCACACGGTGTACCGGTATACGAACTGCTCGGCGGAAAGTTCCACGATCGACTTCGCACCTACTCCTACCTGTATCCCTTAGAAACCGACACTGCTGGTAACGCACTCCCAAACGAACCTGACGTTTATCACGACGGGGACGCAGCCGCTGAAAGCGCGTTGCGGTTCCTAGAGATGGGTTTCACCGCAATCAAAGTCGACCCGACCGGACCATATTCTTTTCAGGGAGGACGCGAACTGTCGCTAGCGGAGTTGAATCGATCAGAGTATGCAACTCGCCGCATCCGAGAAGCCGTAGGTGACCGGGCCGACATTTTGTTCGGAACTCACGGCCAGATGACAACAGCTTCCGCCATTCGTTTAGCCAAACGACTAGAACCCTATGACCCTCTCTGGTTCGAAGAGCCTTGCCCTCCTGATCAACTAGACGCAATCGGCGCTGTTGCCGCAGCGACCAGCATTCCGGTCTCAGCCGGTGAACGAGTGACTACCCGCAAGGAGTTTCATGACTTACTTAAGGCAGGAGTAAGAATTCTTCAACCAAACGTAGGTCGCAGTGGAGGACTGTGGGAGACCAAAAAAATTGCGGCTCTAGCAGAGTTATTCAATGCTCAAATCGCACCTCACATTTATTGCGGACCAATAGCGCACGCAGCTGCCACTCATCTTGGATTCACTCTTCCCAATTTTTTGATCCTGGAAACTATCCTCAGCGACTTTCACAACAGCGTCGTAACGCAACCTTTACAGTGGGAAGCCGGCTATATGCTTGCCCCGACAGATCCAGGTTTAGGAGTTGAACTAAACCACAACGCTCTGTTGTCGCATCCGTACACAACTGGCGGGCGCCTCCACCTCGAGATGACACAAACACCACTTGGCTCAAACAACAGCCGCTTGGCCCGTGAACTGGATTGACGTTGATAACTTGGCCGCAAAGAGACTTCTAGAAAGTCGCATCGAGCCAAATAGGCAAAAGCAGATTGGAATGATTAAGTGAAAGTCGGTTTTATTGGACTCGGTAATGTTGGCGGTAAATTAGCTGAAAGCATTTTACGCAACGGATTCGACCTTACGGTAAGAGATTTAGATCCGAGTAAAACAGAGCAGTTTCTTAATGCTGGTGCATCAGTTGCACAATCGCCCAAAGAAATTGCTGAAACGTGCGAAATCATTATCACCTGTTTGCCGAGTCCTTCAGTCAGCGCGTCTGTGATGGAAGATGGAAATGGCATTCTCGCCGGACTAAGCGAAGGCAAAATCTGGATAGAGATGAGCACCACTGACCAGCAGGAAGTATTACGTCTTGGTCAGAAAGTTAAAGATTTGGGAGCATCACCAGCTGATTGCCCAGTTTCCGGTGGCTGCCACCGTGCAGCGACAGGAAACATAGCAATCTTCGCAGGTTGCGAAAGAGCAGTATTTGAAAGAGTGTTGCCTCTGCTAACAAGAATGGGGCAACAAGTTCTTCATACTGGTGTGCTTGGTTCAGCTTCGGTCTTAAAAGTCGTAACCAACTACCTAGCGACAGCGAACCTGTTGTCACTATCGGAAGCCTTAGTTACAACCAAGGCTGCAGGGCTAGACCTAGCAACTGCATATGAAGCAATCCGAATTAGCTCTGGGAATTCGTTTGTTCATGAGACCGAAAGTCAAGTGATTCTCAATGGAAGCAGAGACATCAACTTCACAATGGACCTCGTAATCAAAGACATTTCGCTATTCCAAGAAATCGCTGATCGCGAAAACGTACCTCTAGAAATTTCGCCGCTACTTATCGAGATCTTTCATGATGCTCAAAACAAGTACGGTCCAAGAGAATGGTCACCCAATGTCATTCGACGATTAGAGGACTCGACTGGTCTGGACGTTACAGCCGCAGGATTTCCTGCTCAAATGGTTGATGACGAACCCGAAAGGCTCGGATCAGAAGTTGTTGTGTCTCGCAAATAAATTTTTAGGGGCCCACTAACTTGACCATTCTCAGCGATCCAACTGCTCGTGTCTTCCGGCGTAACGCTTTTCTAAGGCAGCAATGAGACGAGTGCTCGCTGTGTTAGCAGTCGCAATTTTTGCAGGCAAGAGAACAGCTACTGAAGCAGTCAGTCAAACAAAACATGTGGCTATAGAAGCTCTTGCGAAGCTTTTTGTAGCGCGTATAGGACGGTCGAGTGGATTTGGCCCAACTTGACTTACCGTCGCGTTCAATCTTTTAAGTTCGCGACGTAATTAAGTTGTTTATACTCTCGATCTGCATGCCGGCTTCTTAGCCAGGATCAGAAATGCATCTGGCCATCACATCTGCCATCCGCTCCGAAAGCTCATCGGTCAGAACTAGGCGGCTCTCTTCATATAGAAACTCATCCTGAAGCATTGTTCCTTCGATACATCTGAGTAATTTCGCGCACGAAGAAGCGTCGCCCTCCACCTGGCAATTAACCAGAAAATTATTGCGAACGTCTTCGTCATAACGGCTATCTTCAGCGCCACAGCTAATTGACGTTGTTGCTAAAAGCAGAACCACTAAAAGAATTTTCACCTTTATTAGCCTAACGCACTTAGGCGACTCCTTCATGCCTGGTTTTCTTTAGTTGTGGGCCTCCAGATCTTTGGTTCAAATTTTTCTGCTAAAGCAAAGAATACGCTGAGTCGTTGTTTGGTCTGTAGCGCCCACAGTCCAGTACATAAGAATGAGCTACCGGCTCCAGTTTCGTTCAGTTCTACGTGGTTTAGAAAGCTTTGTTTGCCGCGATTTCGTTCTGTGCCAGTGACTCAAAATTGGCGGTGGCTATCGACTTGATAGTCTGTCGGAGTGACTACTCGCGCTTGGATGGCTGTAGCGTTCGCAGCAGCAAGCGCTGGCGTAGCTCAAGGATTTGGTCGATTCACTCTCGGTGTTGTCTTGCCCGCAATGCGCTCAGATCTTGGCCTGTCAAATACCGTTGCGGGGTCAATAGCGACAGCGAACGTGGCGGCTTATCTTGTGGGTACTCTTGCCGTAGCGATAGCTGCATCTCGTATTCGCCTACTGACCATAATGCAGGTTGGGCTTGTCATTGCTGTAGGAGGCCAAGTGATATCGGCGGTTGCGCCTAATGCTGCTGTCTTGATGTTTGGAATGTTCTGCTGTGGATTTGGTGGAGCTTGGGTTTGGATCCCGACGCCGGTTGTTGCGAGTGCCGCATTTCCTGCTGAGAAAAGAGGCACGGCGATCGGGCTTCTTTCTTCAGGGATGGCGCTGAGCATCGTCTTCACCAGCCAGCTGGCCGGTTGGGTTCGGAGAGTGTGGGGCGATGAGGGCTGGCGTAATATCTATGTGGTCCAAGCAACGATCGGACTTCTAGTCGCGATGGGCACCTTTGCGATCGTCAGACACGCTCAAGAGCAACTTTCACCTAGAGGTAGCGTCGGTGGATTTGACGCGTTGCGTCGTGTGCCTGGATGGAAACCCGTGACTGGCATGTACGCCACATTCGGGTTCATGTACCTACTCGTTTTAGCGTTCATGAGTAGCCGGCTCGAGGACGATAACGGCTGGTCAGCTAGTACTGCCTCGTTATCTTTCACTTTAATCGGGCTCGGGATGGTGTTCGGTGGCCCTATTGTCGCCAAATCAGTTGCCAAATTCGGAACGAGAGCAACTCTTGCCTGCGCCTTCAGCCTTTGGGCCGTTCTAGTGCTCGCGATTCTTCCTGGGTGGGTGATTCCGACTCTCGGATCTTCATTCCTGATCGGAATAATTTTTGCGTCCATTCCGGTCACTCTCACCATGTATTTCGTTCAAAACGCTTCCGCCCAGGACTACGGCCCTGGTTTCAGCGCTGCGACTTTGGCCTTTGGTCTAGCACAAATGGTGTCTCCCCAGATCGGTGGACTCCTGGCTGATTGGACATCAACATTTCTATGGGTGTTTCTGCTGTCGGCAACTTGTGCTTTATTGGGAATTGCCGCAGCACTTCGATTACCGAAACCGGGTGCAGCTAGTCTAAATCATCCACCAGTTCCGCCTAGTCCTGAGCCGCTGGTTCCTCCTTCAGTTTTCTGCGTACGTCCTAGCTAAGAACGACTAGTTGCTATCAGCTTAGATTCGATGCATGGATTGGTTCCTGATTTACGACGCTCTTGCCGTTGTCCTCGGTTGACTTACGCAAGCAAGTGGTTGCGATGTTTTTTCGATGGCCTTGATGTGATCTGACTCCCTCGTTTCGCTTCACGTAATCTGGAAGTTTTTTGCGTTTCGGGCTGAGTTCTGTAGCGCTTGGCCCTAAACAGACAAACCAGATTTCGTCGCGAGTTTCGAGCTCCGCCTAGGTGCTTAAGAAGCTTAATTATGGGATATCTTGAGATCCAGGCTTCTTGTGGTTCCGGCTTTATTGTTGTCACTCAGGTGACGTTACGACGCGACTTGCTGGCATCAGTAGCGGCATCAGTAGCGGCGTCATGTGAGCATTCTGGTTCGCTATGTCTCGTGACGCGTAAGGCGAAGTTATGTTAATTTAGGTTAACGCGTCGGGAGTTCGTTGCCTGGCGACAAGGGGGGCAAGATGCCAATTGCGAATATTAATGACCAGTCGATTAATTACTCAGACTCCGGTGGTGATGGCCTAGCTGTCATATTTAGCCATGGATTTCTTATGGACCTCTCGATGTTCGACTCTCAGGTACAGGCTCTAAGCAGTAAATACCGTTGTATCGCTTGGGATGAGCGTGGTTTCGGTGGAACACCCGTAGATGGACCATTTTCTTATTGGGACTCTGCGAATGACGCCGTTGCGTTGCTGGATCACCTGGGAATAGAAACGGCTGTTTTCGTGGGTATGAGCCAAGGAGGATTCTTGTCTCTGCGTGCTGCGCTATCACATCCGGATCGGGTGGCTGGCATTGTGGTAATCGACAGCGAGTCGGGCGTGTTTACCGAAGAACAAATTGAAGGTTATGGGGCGATGTTTAGTCAATGGCAAGTTGCCGGCCCTCTGGGCGAATTAGGCGAAACTGTTGCCGGCATGATTATTGGTGATCCTGCGATTAGTAAGCAATGGATTGCTAAATGGGAAGCGCATTATCGCGAAGGAATGGAGGAGCCAGTTGCGACGCTTCTGTCTCGAGATGACATCACGGACCGAGTAAGTGAAATCAGCTGCCCAGTATTAATTATTCATGGTGAAGAAGATCAGGCGATCCCGATGGAAGCTGCTGAAGACCTGATGAGTCGACTATCTGATTGCCGTGGACTCGTGAGAGTCCCGGGAGCTGCTCACTCACCAAATATTACTCATCCTGAATTAGTTAATGACGCAATGAGGAGTTTCCTCAGCGAAATCTGAAATATGGGATTAGCGCTGCGGTGTTTGTTTTGACCACCTTCATATGGGCTGAATCCTTCGTGTTGTCTCAGGAAGTGCTCATATTTTTCATATATCGAGGTGTTGGTCCTGTAGCGCACAGATAGAGAGTCAGAAAGCCGAATACCGCCACTAGTTTTGCTCAAAGCGAAGGGGGCCAGAAAGCTTGGTTGTGAGATACCTTGAGTTCTTCACTTGAACGCAGGCCACAGACCCATGCGGTCAGGCTGGAGCGGGTGCTTTTAGTCACTGGTGTGAAACGATATAGAAATTAGAAAAGATCGGAGGTAATGTTCGCCATGGTGTTTAGCCAACCCGAAGTTCCATCTCGCCTACTTTTTGGCTCGGAAATAGAAGCTCTTCGAAGTGATGGAGTGATCTGTGCACGCGAAGTTTTATCAGATAAGTGGATCGCTCTGATAACGCTGGGGATCGAACGGGCACAGAGCGCACCCACTGCTCTTGGGAAATCTCTCTCAATTAAGAACAGAGGCTTCACTATTGATTTGTTCATGTGGCTTCAAAGCGAAGACTTCAGGGCCATAGTTTTTGATTCTCCTCTTGCACATTTAGCGCAACAGGTGCTTAATTCCTCGACAGTAACTCATTGGTATGATCAACTTTTTTTGAAGGAACCAGGGTCAGATGTTCCGACTCCATGGCATCATGATCTAACGTTTTGGCCAATTAGCGGTGACCAGATTATCAGCATCTGGGTACCTGTCGACAGTGTCACTTGCGAATCGAGCGGACTCGAATTCGTCAAGGCATCTCACCGATGGCCAAATCGCTTTAAAGCAATCACAGCGGATTACAACGCGCACATGATCAATCCGGAACTCGAAGATGTGCCAGACATAGATTCTAATCGTGACCAGTACGAAATTCTTTCCTGGGATCTTGAACCCGGTGACGTGCTGATATTTCATCCCCTTACTGTTCATGGCTCTCCAGGGAACTCGTCAAATAGTCTGCAGCGCCGAGCGTTGGCTAGCCGGTGGGTTGGTGCTGATGTGGTGTATAGCCCAAAGCCCCACACGATGCCACTGCCAGCTAACCATGGACTAGAACCAGGTGATCAGATCCAGGGCCCACTATTTCCAACTGTTTTAGGACGCTAATAACGTTCCGGAGCAAAGCTAACGAGGGTTTACTTCAAAACGTCTGCGATAATAACAAACCGAAGTAACGCCCCTTCTCTAAAATTCTTTAGCGCGGCGATGTCTTCGACCTCAATGGTCTAATAAATATGACTGTTCAGGTAGCCAACGGTTTTGTTGATTAAACCAGCTGTGTCAGAGCTTCTGTACGACCTTCTGCCGCGTGGCTGGTGAATCGGTCGATCGTATTCACCGGCGTGTTAGTGTTCTTGACAGCATGGTCTGCGGTTGTGCCGTGTCAAATACTCGGGGGGGTATACGTGAGAGAGGTCGGTGATGAAGGTTCATCCACCTATGAGCGGTTGATCGGTGGGGATCGAGTTTCGGGGCGGTTATATACCGACCCGGACGTCTTCGAACGCGAATTGGAACGGATCCACCATCGGAGCTGGATGTTCGTCGGCCATGAAAGCGAGGTGGCCACTCCGGGCGAGTTCGTCACTCGACGCATGGGACGCCAGCCAGTGCTTCTCACTCGTGACGACACCGGAGCGGTTCGATTGTGGTCGAATCGGTGCCCTCACCGCGGTGCCACAGTGTGTGCCCTCGACCAGGGTCACACCCGTTTCTTTCGTTGCCCGTACCATGCCTGGACCTTCGACAATGCCGGCGCGTTGGTGGCGCTGCCGGGCGAAGAGGGTTTCGGGCCGACGTTCGATCGCGACACGCATGGACTTGCGCCCGTGCCCCGCATGGAAACATACCGAGGTTTCGTGTTCGGCAGTTGGTCACACGAAGGCCAGACGCTGACCGAGCACCTAGGCAATGCCCGCGACCTGATCGACCGAGTATGCGATATTTCCCCAGTGGGCGAGATCTCACTTCGGGCAGGGTGGCTACGCCACCGTATCGGGGCCAACTGGAAGATGGCCGCAGAGAATGTTTGCGACTTCTACCACCCACCGATCACTCACGGCTCCTCCGGTCTGATGGGAGGCGTGCCTCCCGGCTATTTCACCGACGCGCACGGCGGGGTGACGCGCGACCTGGGCGGCGGCCACGGAGAGGTCGACTACCGGCAGACGGAGGGCGGGTCGCAGACCGGGCTCGGGCCACATGGGTTCATCTTCCCTAACCTGTTCATCGAGGCCGCGAGCATCTTCGTAATCCATCCAGTGAGCGTGTCGGAGATGACCCACATACAGACGCCGATCACATGGGTCGGTCTACCTGAGAAGATGCAGCGTCCCCAGTCGAGGCGATTCGCTATGGCATTCGGAGCAGCCGGTGTGATCGAACCCGATGACGCTGCGACATGGGAGCGGATGCAGCTCGGGCTGCAGGCTGGCGAGCCGGAGTGGGTAATGCTTGAGCGTGGCTTGCAGTACGACCACACTGGCGAAGGCCGAGCCCTCGACGAAATCGCCATACGCGGTTTTTGGCGCCACTACCGCTCGCTGATGACTGATGAGGCGGCGGCGAGATGAGCGGCATTGAGGCTCTCCTCGAACAGCAGCGTGTCGAACAGTTACTGTTTCTCGAAGGTCGGCTCATCGACGGGCGTCGCTTCGCTGAATGGGAGGCGCTGTGGGTGGAGGAAGGGATCTACTGGGTACCGGCTAACGGTGACGACACCGATCCTCATAGCCAGGTGTCGCTGATCTATGACAACCGATCACGCATGCATAACCGGGTCGAGCGCTATGTGGGCGGTAAGGCCATCTCTCAGCAGCCGCCACCGCGCACGGTTCACCTTGTCGGCAACGTGACCATCGAGCCAGCCGCATCGGATAGCACCGTGGACGATGACGTTTCGCTGGTTATTCACTCGACGGTGCACGTAGCCGAATCTCGCCCCGGGGTACGCGTCGACTGGGTCGGCCGGGTCATCCACCACCTCGTCGAGCGCCAGGGAGCGTTGCGAATCGTTTTCAAGAAAGTCATGCTCGTCGACAACGATCAGGAGCTGACCACGATTGATTTCCTTCTCTGAACAATGCCACGTGGTTCATTGGTCGGGAGCGGCGATGACGTTGAGAGTAAAATCGAAATCTGGTTTCTTTCATTCCTGAAGCTGGTCGGTTCTGCAGCGATCTTTCTGAAGCTTCTTCAGTCGGCCTGTCATCTCAGCAGCGTTACCTTCGATTTCATTTCGATGAGCTATGTAGCTGCTGCGACTTGACCCTGAGGACGTCAAGCATGGACGTTCTTCGTGTGTTGTCACGGCTGTTATACACTTTCCATTTATGAAGAGTGCACAGTGAAAGGGAGCGCCAGCCTCCGGTTAACTTCAACACCTTCGCCTGCATCTGTATGGATTGTGGCTGTGTTAGTCGTCGTAGGTTGGGGACTCAATTTCGTTTTTGCTAAGGAGGCACTGAATCAGGTTGACGTCGGAGCATTCAACTTCATGCGTTTTGGTGGAATGACCGTGATTGGCTGGATCGTC
>Ga0209091_10000288_pt1 | contig 49956 bp, 49 predicted proteins | sample ArcticOcean_MG_C_6_FD_187438 | JGI IMG/M metagenome (GOLD analysis project Ga0209091, IMG submission 187438) | Marine microbial communities from western Arctic Ocean - ArcticOcean_MG_CB8_128 (SPAdes) (version 2) | ecosystem: Environmental > Aquatic > Marine > Oceanic | place: Arctic Ocean...
CAGGGTGAATGGCTGATGCAGCAATTACGAGTTCCAAAGGAGCGAGTGCCACCATTGGGTCGACGGGCGAGAGTGCCTCTATGACCAGTTCCGTGATTTCAGCATCCGAAGGAAGTGTCCAAGTTGCACCCGAATCGCTGTTCGGACTTAGGCGACCAGAGTATGGATTTGGACCCGTGAAACTGTCTTGGGAGCCAAGCATTCCAAGGCCACGCCAGTCGAGTAAATTAACGCCAATATCACTTGCGACAAGCATTGGCTCTTCAATCATTAAACCATCACTTCCATCGACTCGGACTTGGAATGAAACGTTGGACAGGTCTGCGCCTGGTGCGAACTCTAACGTCCATGAAGCACTTGCTTGGCCACCCGTATCCGGATTCGCTCCAACCGCATCGAGTTGAACCCACCCAGTATCGTTGCTGCCTTCTTGAGGCCAAACAGTAGTGATGGAGGTTTCATGAGCAGAAACGCCAGAGATTGTGAGTAATGGTGCAGCCGATGAAAGCAGCATTAACACCACCAAAAGAAGTGCTCTTTGAGTGTCGCGGGGCAGGGCCGCAGTGTTCGTCTTCATGTTCATCAAACCCAATCGGGGTTTTAGGGTATTTGAACGCGTCCCTCGGTCGTGTGGGGAAATATCATAAAATCCGCCTTTTTTCTACCCTTATCCTCATTGTCCTGTACTTCTTCTATTTTCTTTTCAATGACAAAACATATCCTGCGAAAATCGAATCCAAGCCAACAGATTGACTCCCCAGCCCACCGTTTTCACGGAACACTGAAACCTAAGGCCTGCTACGTTGGAGAGGGCCCAACTATGAATCTCGATAAAAAGGAGCGCTTACTTCGGAAAGAGGCGCTGGAATACCACGAAGCAGAACCGCGTGGTAAAATCAAGGTTGTGCCTACAAAACCGCACTCAACAGCTCACGAACTCAGCCTTGCGTATTCACCAGGTGTTGCCTATCCGTGCCTCGATATTGCAGAGCGCCCTGAAGATGCTTACCGCTATACTTCGAAAGGAAACTTAGTTGCTGTTATTTCAAACGGGACTGCTGTACTTGGGCTGGGTAATATCGGCGCACTTGCGAGTAAACCAGTGATGGAAGGAAAAGGCCTCTTATTGAAGACGTTCGCAGACATTGATGTTTTTGATATTGAAGTCGATACCGAAGACCCCGAATCCTTTATCGAAACAGTTGTTAACATTTCCAAAACTTTTGGAGGAATTAACCTTGAAGATATCAAAGCACCAGAATGTTTTGAAATTGAACGCCGTATTGCAGAAGCAACAGATATACCAGTTATGCACGATGATCAACATGGCACGGCGATTATATCTGCGGCTGCTTTGTTAAATGCAGTTGAACTGCAAGAAAAAAGCCTTGATACAATAAAAGTCGTGGTTATCGGAGCAGGTGCGAGCGCTATAGCTTGCTCAAACCACTATGTCGCCATTGGTGTTACCCGTGAAAATATCTCAATGGTCGATAGCAAAGGCATTGTCACCAAAGCCCGACTTGAGGCTGGAGAATTGAATGAATACAAAGCACCCTTTGCACACGATCGAGAAGCAGGAGATTTAGCAGATGCTTTGCGAGGCGCAGACGTCATGCTTGGTCTCTCTCGAGGTGGACTTGTGAGCAAAGAAATGATCGCCACAATGGCCGACAAACCAATCATCTTCGCGCTTGCTAATCCAACGCCCGAAATCACTCCAGAGAAGATTTTAGAAGTTCGCAGTGACGCCATTATCGCGACCGGTCGTTCAGACTATTCGAACCAGGTCAACAATGTTCTTGGGTTCCCCTACATTTTCCGTGGGGCTCTTGACGTTCGTGCCCGAGATATTACTCAAGGCATGAAAATGGCAGCGACTTATGCACTTGCAGAACTTGCGAAAGAACCCGTTCCAGATTATATTTCAGCAGCCTACGATGGCGCAACAATGCAATATGGACCCGATTATATCATTCCAAAGCCGTTCGACCGTAGGGTTCTGATTTGGGAAGCATCAGCAGTTGCTCAAGCAGCAGTCGAAGAAGGCATAGCGGCCGTTAAGCCCGAGGACTTTTCAATTGTTGATTACCGTGAAGAGTTGGAAGCACGACTTGGCCTTTCCTATTCCATCATGCGGCATGTCATCAATCAAGTTCGAGGGAAAGGGAAACGAATTGTCTTCCCGGAAGGTGATAACGAGAAGGTTTTACGAGCTGCGGCCCAATTGGTCGAGCAGAAGATTTGCTACCCAATTCTCTTGGGGCCAATCAAGCGTATTGAAGCCATGATTGAAGAGCTTGGATTACACTTTGAGTACGAAGCCTTTGACCCTCGTAACGATAAGCGACGGAAGGGTGTTTTTGCTGAAAATATGATGCATAACCGCGGCCGGAAAGGTATGACGTATGCTGATACACATCGCTTGCTCAAATCGCGACCCTATTTTGCGAGTCAAATGGTGATGGCTGGAGATGCAGATGGATTTGTAGGCGGCGTCAGCCGAAATTATGACGATGTCCTTCGCCCAACACTTGAGGTCATTGGTGCTGATGAAAAAGCACATTGCGTCGTCGGTTGTTACATGATGAATGTCAAAGGCCGAACCATTTTCTTGGCTGATGCAACAGTGAATGTTTACCCCGATAGCCGAACACTCGCTGAGATTGCTGTTCAAACCGCTAAAGTTGCCCGACGTTTTGGTGTAGCTCCGAAAGTTGCCATGCTGTCCTTCTCCAATTTTGGTTCAAGCCGAGCTCAACGATCTGAGCGAATTGAAGACGCCATTGAATTCGCTCGTGAACTTGACCCTTCATTAGTCATTGATGGACCTATGCAAGCAGATACAGCACTCAACGGTGCCGTGCAAAGCGAGTACCCATTTATGGATTTCAAAGGTCCAGCAAATGTCTTGGTGTTGCCGAACCTCGCTGCTGCTAATATTGCATACAAACTGCTTGAAGAACTTGGAGATGCAGAGATGACTGGCCCAATTTTGGAAGGAATGGATAAACCTGTACAATTGGTTGCACGACAGGATGGAGTTCGGCACATCGTCAATATGGCTGCAATTTGTGCCGCAGATGCACTCCGTCAAGATTCCTATTGGGAAACTCTAGTCACGCCTTCCACTGGGAGCTGAGTTCTTCACTTCATCGAAGGAAACGGTAGGTCTACGTGGTCGCCAAAAGGCACCAGTCACAAATCCTGCACACAAGCCACCAAACAACAAGTTGGCCCATCCACTGGTCACATATCCCCCCATGCCTCTGGCGATTGGAATCGCAAAGGATGGAATTACACCGAGCAGAAACGTCCAGAATATTTCACCGCGAATATTAGAGGAGAAATCAGCGTTGAGTGGAACTCGGATTGCCTCACCTTCACGCACTGGAGTAATGACGAGGCGTGCGACCATCCCACTTAATTCACGGTCCATCGGAGCACTTGAAAGTGCAGTAATCCCTTTTTGATTGGGGTGAGTTTCGATAGCGGTTCGATGATTCGCCATTGGGCCGATTCCCGTAAAAGAGCGAGGGCGTCCATCCATCATTGCACCTCGGTAATTATCAGATACACCATCGGCTAATATTTCGATCTTCTTCGCTTCCAATTCCAATTGAACTTGCTCATGTGCATGTCGCCACTCGCCTTCACTTGGACAACGCACTTCCCATGATTTCGAAGAATCAAGTCCATACTCAAATGATTCGAATCGTTCGGATAATTCTGTGCAAATTTGTATCAGCCGGTCACCACTCAATATGATTTCAGTTTCATCGAGTTCGAGAAGTGTTTGTAATTGACTCTGTGATAAAACCGATTTCATCACATAGAATTCGGGGCATTGAACTTCGTGGCGAGGTCGTTGGCTCCCATACATCCAGCCGCCTTTTTCAGTTCCAAGAAAAACGCTACCTGCTTGAACGGGAGTGAATTCAATATCTCGATATTGAATTGACAACTTCTCACCTCATTGTATGGTTGCTTCCATGCGACTGTACCATGCCATGCCGTTGGTATGATCTTCAAGCAATGAGAATTGAGGGAATGGGGAAATGGAACGCATGTAGCCGAATACTGAGAAGTCTACGAGGTCAGGGCTCTTTCCACCAAAGTAAGGTTGTGTGTTGTGGGCTTCGGTAAATTCGGTCAAGAGATCATGCCAAAGTTGCTTTGGTTTCCGTCCATCATTTTTGACCCTTTTTCGAGCAATGAAACCCCACATAATTGGGAATCCAGCCCACGCATATAATCGCTTTGAAAAGAAACCAAACTTCTCAAGTTTTGAAATTTTTAGCGTTGTTTTTAGAGCTGATCCAATGCTGCCATAGAGGATTGGAATCGTGGCTTTAGACATTTTACTATCAGACCAATCAAGCCATTCTTGTTGACGTTCAGCATCACCAATAGCAGCTAATTTCCCATCGTTGTATGTTGAATCAATGTGTTTCAAAAGTGGAGTTGAGTCAACATGATATTCACCCTTTTCGTCAGTAAATACGGGCACTTTACCCCAGTTGTCAGTAAAACCCACTTCTTTCTTAATTTTCATGCCATTGACACTGACATAATCAACATCAAGTTTGAGATACTCAATCAATCCCCGTACCTTCCAACAAAAAGGGCAGGTGTAGAGCATATGGAGGGTAGGCGTTTGACCCATGGTATGAGGGGGTTGCCGCCCCTTCTTCAATCCTCGTCATCCGCCTCAGGTTTCCAACCAGGCTTCCAAAATTCAAGATTGTCAAGCCAAATTACCCATTCTACATCTTCACAAGTAAGCAAACGAAAAGCACGAGCATCCAGTCCACTTCGATTGATATCACTCAGAATCCCATCACGGGCCGCATCGCTCCATTCGACCTGCATCCTTCGAATTTCTCTCCGGGCTTCGGCTGGGTTATCGAAATTCAATTCACATACATCTCTCAATTCAGAGATTAAAATACGGTTATCCTTCAGCAAAGGATCGTTGATAGGGGCCCGATATGCCTTCGCCTTTTTTCCAAACGGCCACCAACCCATGCCCATCACTTACTGCCCCTTCCCTAAGACATTTTGTACGCATGTGTATGAGGGCTTCATGAAGAAGGGCACCTTGGCAAAACCATGGCAAGAGTGACGGTTCACCTTCATGGGGTTCCAAAGGAGAAAGCAAACCGTGAACTCATTGAAATGTATTCGAAGCGGATTTCATCACGTGGAATTCGTATTGAATATCACTCGGATAAAATGGGTGTTGAAGCCTATGCCAGTTACCTTGGAAAAAGAAAAGGCACGGTCATCTATTTGGATGAAGGCGGTGAAATGCTGGACTCTCTCGAGTTTTCTAGCCGTGTGCAAGAGTGGAACATCGCAGGAGATGAAACTCATTTGGCGATTGGGCCAGCACAAGGCTGGCCTTCCGGAAGTATTCCCGCCGATGAACGCCTGTCTCTTTCAAAAATGACCTATCCACACGAGCTTGCGAGCGTTCTTTTGGTCGAACAATTATATCGTGCAACTGAGATTCTGCGTGGAAGCGCTTATCACAAGGCCTGAGCAAAGTGTCAAAAAGTGGCGTTTTGTCGAGCGATACAGAGGGCGATTATGTTAGCATTTGAAACGAATACTTTGGAGTGGATTTTGATTGGTTTTGAAGCAATCATCGGCCTTCTCTTGTGCATTGGTTCGAAAAGTCAACCCTTCCCTCGCCCCTCTCGAAGATTTGGGCAATTCATTTTGGTTCTTACTTTGTTGATCGCTGTGGGTCAAATGGCACCCGTCCCTGTCACAGTAACCGGACATCTTGTCATACTCACCGGAATTGGTTCGTTCGGCCTTCTTGCCGGAATTCACCATTTAATCCGCACTCGCAGAGAAGTGCTCATTGCTCCATTTTCTGGCTTTTTCTTCTGCGTGGGTGTCGGCGGATTGATGATTCAAACATGGAGTAGTCTGAATCAATTTGAACAATGGGCAGGCTTTTTCTCTCTCGTCATGCTTGGTGGCGGACAGACATGGTTGGTATTTCGTGGCCTTTTGATTGGTCGCTTACCTCTCGCTTGGAGTCAAGCAGGAATGGTTGCTCTACAACGTGGACAAATCAGCGGCGATAAAGGAGCAATTGCCTGCTTTGAAAAGGGATGGGATGCTGAGGAAGAGCACTTGAATCCGATGGCATACCTTGCACTTCACAGGATTCATTTATTCATTGAAGATCAAGATACGGCGGAAGAATGGTTTGAATCACTTCTGGCAGTAGGCGGTGAAGAAGCTGTTGCTGTTGAATGGATTCAAGCGATTCATGAGGCACTGAAGAAAATTGATTCTTCAGGGGCGCTCCGACTTCCATCAATCGACCTCTCCGAACAAGAATAGCCCTTTTCCGGAAACATTACTGCCCAAACCGGAATATTCTAGATGAGAAAGGGTTTATTCTGATACATGAAGGCAAAGGGCTTAAGAGGTATAAAAACAATATATTACCATGGGAAAAACATTGAAGCCACAAGAAGAATGGACACGAGGCACCTTTTTTTGGCTGGCTGTTGTTATCTGGTTCTCTTCGAGCCTTCTTTCCCAAGCAGCCTATGTGGCGTTTTACGGTGTGCCGTATGATGCAATCACTCTTCTCAAAGAATTCGGACCACTGTATTATGCAGTTTTGATCGTGGAATTAATGATATGGGTAGGAATCGGTTCAGCCGTCTTTCTCCGATTTGCAAAAAAACTTGTTCCGAAGTTTCAATCACCTTTACCTTCGGCATGACACTGAGCGCCGTTTCTTCTTAAACCCCTCAAAAACGGCGAAAATCATTGTTCTCCGCCGATGACTTGATGGTCCTTCAAGTTAAGGAACGCATGTGAAAGAGCACTCAGATCTCCCCTTCTTTTCAGGACGTCCAATGGATGTCTGTTCATTGGCGGACGAAGATGTAGCATTGCGTACTCTGCCGAAAGGTGCAAGAATTGTTTCTCTTGAAGATGCCAGAGAGAACTTACAGAAAGTAACTCGATGGTTGGCAGAGCTCCAAGCGATGAGTGATGAGGCCCACGACCTTACCGAAGAACTGGAAGTCTTACTTGAATCGCTCGAAGCGGAAAGTGAACATGTCGTAGAAGTTGCTGAACAATTAGCACAACTTGTGACTCATTGGCAAAGTGTAACGTCAAGAATCGAAGCGACTGGGACGCGAATCGCTTGCCTAGAACCTGGCCGATTAGAATGGTATGGAGTGGTCGATCAGCATCTGGCATTGTATTCATGGCGCTTTGGTGAAGAAGATATTGAATGGTATCATCCAATCGATGCAAGTTTCCTCGCCCGAAAACCACTCATAGAAGCATGACTTGGGGTTGCCTGAGGCAGAGTCATGGTACGTATCACGCGAGTCTATACAGGTACAGGAGACGAAGGTCAAACTTCACTCGTCGATGGGTCACGACGTTCAAAAACTGACCCGCGTCTTGAAGCAGTCGGCACATGCGATGAACTCAACGCGCTTCTTGGAATGTGCCTAATGGAAATTGCCCGTCTCCCAAAGCATGAAGATGGAGGCAACCGAACTACTGTTCAACGTGTTCAATTGATTGCGAACCAAGTTCTTCCCCGACTACAAAACGAACTTTTTGACCTTGGAGCTGAATTAGCATGCCCACCAACGGAATTACCCGAAGGAATGGTTGTTTTGAATGAGAACCAAGCATCGGTATTGGTCGATGAAATGGATGCATGGCTCGAACAACTCGAACCACTGACTAGCTTTATTCTCCCCTCTGGTGGAGGCCCAGAAGCCGTAATTCATCTTACTCGCACCGTTACTCGGCGTCTCGAGCGTACTGTTCTTCGTCTTGCTGAATCAGAAGGAGATGATGCGGTTCGACCACTTGTTCTTGTCTACCTTAACCGCCTCTCAGATTGGTTCTTTGTTTTCGGGCGCTGGGTTTGTTTGGGCCTTGGAAATGAAGAATCACTTTGGATGCCACTCGGACGTAGAGGCCCAGAAACTGGCGTTGGTGCTTTGATTCGTAAATTAAATCAGAACGATGAGGAATTCAAGCAACTTTGAATCATTCCTTGCCAAGAGAAATCATATGGCGTCGTGCATTTTCGAGAATGCTCCGTGTTTCATCATGCGTGAGTTGTTCATTTGCTTGTTCCCAATCCAGCCACATATGGCCTTGGTGTTCATGTGAGAGCGTGACTGTAATACGTTCTGTCTCAGCCAAATACCAGTAGACTTGCTTCGTCCGTTTACGGCCCTTGTGCCAGTATGAATATTCACTTCGCTCAACAAAACCCGGAACAAATTCAATTTCATCAATTCCAGTCTCCTCTCCAAGTTCACGCCGAGCCGTTGCATGATGGTCATCATCATTTTCTTCAATATGCCCTTTGGGGAAATCCCAGTGGCCTTGCGGATATTGGAGGAGAAGAATTGTCCCGTAATTGACCAAAACGATGCCACACGAGGTCTCCATGAATTAAGCAGACTGGCAATAGGTCAAGTCAATTGTGGAGAAATGTTCACCAAAAACCTTCTTGGCCAGCGCGCACACCCATCGCGTCATGCCTCCTTCTTCGACGCCATTGAAACGAGCAGGATTACCTGAGTTTAGTCGAATTATCGCTGATTCAGATCTCGACGGACTTTGTGCAGCTGCAGTGCTCAAAGCAGCTAACCCAGATGCAGAAGTTCATTTCGCCCATGCTGCATTAGTCCGTTCAGGAGCCATCGATGCATTGGTTGACCGTTCTACGGCAATGGTGGATTTACCTTTCCACCCTGAATGCGGCTGGTATTTAGATCACCATCAAACCAATCGCCCGAATGAAGAAGAGGAGGCGCAGTTTATTCTCAATGGAGGTACCTGTCACTGGGAAGCAACACCCTCTGCTGCTCGGCTTGCCTATGATGTCTTGAGTCCCTATATCGATGTCTCACACTTAGAAGAAATAATGCCGGTAGTTGATGCACTTGATTCAGGTCAAATCACCCGCGAGGAATTTATTGAAGATGGCCCAATCCTCCAACTCGCTCGCTCGCTTTCACTTAGAGAATCAGAACACATGCACCATGTTCTCACTTTACTTTCTCAAGGTTCAACCCTGGATGAAGTTTTACAAGACCCAAAAATATCTCCTCACATTGAGAGGGCACGGCATGAACGTAAAGCAGCGCAAGCAGTTGTCGAACAACATACTGAAATCATTGACCGTCTTGCTGTTTGTCGTATGGATGAAAAAGGAGTTCGCTCAAACGGTTACTTAGTCACTGCATGGGCTGGAGAGAGGGCAGACGCGTGCTGCATCATTCACGGGTATGCTGACGGTTCGATTGAAACCCCAAACCGTCCAGCTCTTTCGGCAAGTTTCTATGCGAATTCATTTCTGGAAAATGGCCAAGGCCGATATGATTTATCACGATTAGCAACTGCAATGGATCCAACGGGTGGAGGCCATGCGAATGCTTGTGGTTGTCGAATTCAAGCACCAGGAGTAGACTCAAACCTCGAGACATGGCTTCGAATGTGGCGAAACCGGAGCGAAGAACTTGCTATACAGTGAGTTCACAAGACTTTGAAAATTTGCAAGAACCCCAAGAAGGCATGAAGGAAAGCGAGGACTACAATCAAGTCAGCAGCTCGCCCATGTTTCAATGCATGGTGGGCGAATTTTTCACCACCCTTTCGAGCATCACGAGCTCGACGACCCATCCGTGCGAGTAAGAACAGCAAAACAAATCCAACCGGGCCCATGAATCCATGAAGGCTCGGTTCGAATGCCGTGACAAAACTTTCATTTTCTCTCCAACCGACAAAAGCGCGACTCAAAAAGGCAATACAAATCACGAAAAATGCAGACCAAATCAGCCTGTTACCGTATTTTTCATGTTGATTGAGCGCTTTGTTCCGCGACTCGCCTTTGAGTTCATGGCTTTTTCTGCGCCAAGAATATTGCCACCAAATCCAACCAAGCAGCCCTGTTGCAAGTAAAGGATGGAGCAATAAAACTACAATACGAACGATGTCCATGCTATTCCTCCAACTCCCTCCAAGTGTTCTTTGTTCAAGGATGTTCGTAGACTTCTAAAGGAAACGAATCGATTTGAGTTCTAGATGACGCTTCCGGTGGATTGAAGGAGGGTAGGTTGAGCCAATGGGAGAGGAGGGGGAGCATTGCAAGAGAGCCACATGTCCAATTGTCTTGAAGTTGCTTTCAAAACCAACGTCACAAAACCTCGACGTCAGTCATTAGTAGTGAAAACTGCTGACTGGCAATTACTCGAGAAACCTTGGCGCCCAATTCTCCTTTTGGCCCTTGCCGAGACAGAACTTCCTGCGGCTGATGAAGATGAATCAGATTCACCATCCCGTCGCCGACCATCCGGTGGCCGGGGTAGAAACCGTCGTGGAGGCCGAGGCGCTTCTGGCCCAATGGACTCACTTCCATCAGCCACAGAAATGCTCCTCCCTTCAGATTACAGTTCCGCTTATCGACTTGCAGTTTTGATGGTCCACAAACTTCTCAACAAAGAAGAGTGGGAAGAAGAATGGGAAACCACCGAGAAATCATTGCGTGAAACATGTTTGGAAAAGGGAGTTCACCCGGTTTGGCTCGACCTCGCTCAACGGACTGCAATTCTCGGCCAATTTGCTGCTTTCCCGAAAGCAAAAGTGAGCAAGGCAAAAGCAGGTAAGAAGGTGAAATTGGATTTGGCTTTCATCAATCCTTTGAATACCGAGGATTTGGTAGCAGCCATTGAGGAAATCTCAGTTACTGTTACAGACGCAGAATCTCAAGTAGCACTCCGAAACATTGTTTCACAACTTTCCTCGGGAAGACAATTGCACCCGGCGGAAATCCTTTACCATCTGGAAGGACAAGCCTCAGCATTGAGTGCACTGTTGGCATTAGCATCTGACAAAGACCCTGCAGAATCTCTCGACCGTCTCAAAGAGATCGATGCAGACTTGGCTGAACAACTGAATGACCTTCACATGCTTCGCCAAGGCAAAGTGTTGGACTGGAAGAAATCAAGAACCGCAAAAGGAAACCATTCATTGGCAGCAGCGCGGCAACTTTTGGCTTGGGAGAATCCCCCAGATGCAGCATCAAAACTTTCTTCGAAGCAACTCGCTGAAGGACTCGAATTACTTCGCGAACATACCACGAATGCGGTTCAAATGGAGAAAATTATGTGGTGGCGGTTGAACGCACTTCACAAAGAAGGAAAATCGGAAGAAACAATTCAACTTCTGACCAGTTTGAAACTCGACCATCATACCGAGTTGTCAACATTAGCGCCTTTGCTTTCTGAACTCTCAGGCGATGTAATTGATCAATGGCTCCTTGAACAAATTCCAATTTTGGATGATGGGTCACTGGTGGCATTGATTCAAATGAAATCATTACCTTTGCACATCCGTTCTATGGCTGCAAAGAATCTCTCGCACGAATCAAGTGAAGCTTGGGAAAGCGTTTTCCCTCTTCTGATTGACATCTATACACAGAGTATGGAATTAAATCTCCTTGCTCAAATGGTAACATCCAATGATTTGATTCCAATATCTCACCCTTACGAAACCTTACTTGTATCCCACTTACTTGATGCAGGAAGTGATAATGAACTTTGGATCAAAGTCCGAGGAGCCCGAAGAGCAGCCCTTTCAGAAGTTCACAGCATTGATGCACCCGACTCTTTCTCGTCAACATCTGAAGCACTGCTCATGCTGTTCGAAGGGGAAAACATCGAAGATAACCGCCTTACTACGGTACTTGACAAACAAGGCCTTCTGGCCTTTGGACCGATTCGTCAAGCACTCAGAGATGGCGGTAGTGGAATTGCCTCCTCGACCCACCTTTCAAATCTCGAACAAAGTATTGCTTCAGCACAACTCACCGATATGGAACGTGTTCTTTTCAATGCGGTAATCGCAACATTACGTCTTAATCACGTGGCTTTGATGCTTCAACACGGAAATTCAGATGTTGAGCATATCGAGACCCTCAATACCTTGTTGAGCAATTCGATAATCCCAACTGGAATGATTCACAGCGTGCGTCATTTGGTGTTAGAGCACGATATAGGACTGCCATCACTTGTTCGCTGGTACCAAAACCATGACGCCTTATCACCATGGCACACCCTTGCACGTGCGGCTGTTTATGCATCAAACCAAGAAGAATTGAATGCTGCCCGCGACTATCGTAAAGCAGGAGATCATGAAGAATTTGATTACGAATATTCACTTACTTTGTATCGTAAAGCCCTCATCCATTTGGCATTCGCTGAGCAATGGCGAGAAGCAGTTGAACTCCTTGATGCACAACCTGCTCTCAAGAGTGCAATTACCCAACGGTTCCAATTGTATCTACGAGTTTCTCATACAGCCAAATCAAAAGATACCAATTCAGCAACCCGTTTACTGAAAGAGTTCGTTAAAAGAACCAAAATGGAAATGGAAGAAAATGAGGAAGGCGAAATGATTGAAGTCATGAGAGTCTACCATGCAGAAGACGATTTGGACATGCTCAAAACCTATCCTCACGAACACCCACGGCCACTTCCAACAGATCCATTTTGTGGAAGAGTTACTGCTGCAACAAACTCGTTGCATAAGAACCGCCGAAGACAAAAGAATACGTTCGATACCCGGTTTAACCAACTGATGCAATTCGGTTCTCCATCAACAGATGAAGTCTACTCACTTGCAAGTGAAGCTGCAAAGGTTCGTCCTGTTGACGGTTTAATGTTCCTTGAACGGGCCCAAAACAGTGCATATTTCAACGAAACTGAAATTCGAAGTTTGCAACAGGCTGAATTATCTCTTTTCTCTGTCAATAAATCTCAAATTCCAAACGCCTCTCGTCGTTATCTGCGTAATCTTTCCCTTGTTCCATTGGTCATTGTCGATACCAATATTTTGGTCGATGCTTTAATCGGTCGAATCTCTGAAAAGTTACACCTCGTTGGTGAAATCAGTCTTGATATTCAAGGGCAAGGAAGTTTCCATAAAATCCTCCTCAGCAAGGCGAATGATAAGAAATTGCAATTATGGTTACCCGATATTGTCAAGCAAGAATTAACCGGTATCGCTTCAGGAATTAATCAACTTAAGAGCCGATTCGATGATGCTTTAGTATCTCCAGAATTACTTGATAATATTTTCAACGCAAAGACACTCACTACACTCGTAAATGAAGTCATCAAGGATTACAACACGTGGAGTCCAATGGATTTGGAAATTGAATCCGAAGCAGGCTCGGAAGATACGAAAGCAGCGATTGAAACGTTCTTACTTGAATCAACAGAAATTTACGAAGAAATCACTGCTATGAAGCGAACTCGTGGAGAACCAATCCGCACCGTTCTCGAAGGCCGTGATATTTACCCAGAAGCACCGGATAGAACTCTGATGCGTATTGCTTCACAACTGGCAACTCAATCTCTTCAAGACCTTGGAACAGTATTGATTGCAACCCGTGATGGTGATTTCACACTCGTCGCTCGTGCTTTCGAAGAACAATTTGGCTTTGGAATTGCCAAAAATAGCCGTTCACTCAACGCTTGGCTCAAGTGAGCACTCACATGTGAGCAATCATTGCATCGCCGAAGGCGCTGCATGAGAGAAGTATTGCATCATCCATCAACCGCTCAAAGTCGTAGGTAACCGTTTTTGCAGATATTGCTCCTTCCATACCCTTGACAATCAAATCAGCGGCTTCGATCCAACCCATATGGCGAAGCATCATTTCTGCGGAGAGAATAAGTGAACCCGGATTTACTTTGTTTTGACCAGTGTACTTTGGAGCAGTACCATGGGTCGCTTCAAAGATAGAAATTCCAGTTTCGTAGTTGAGGTTCGCACCTGGTGCAATACCGATCCCGCCAACTTGTGCAGCTAATGCATCCGAGATGTAATCGCCGTTCAGATTCATTGTGGTCAAGACAGAATATTCCGAAGGTCGAGTAATAATTTGTTGTAACATTGCGTCTGCAATGACGTCCTTTACGAGAATTGTCTTACCGGTATTTGGGTTTTCAAAGGTGCACCATGGTCCACCATCGAGTTCAGTTGCTCCAAATTCATCTTTAGCAATTGAATAACCCCAATCGCGGAATCCGCCTTCTGTGAATTTCATGATGTTTCCTTTGTGAACAATGGTTACGCTTTCCTTATCGGTATCGACGGCATGTTGCAGAGCAGCTCTTACAATACGTGCAGTTCCTTCTTGTGAAATTGGCTTGATACCAATTCCAGAAGTGTTCGGGAATCGAATTTTATCGACGCCCATCTCATTTTGCAAGAAATCGATGACCTTCTTGACTTCAGCACTGCCTGCTTCCCATTCAATACCAGCATACACGTCTTCACTGTTTTCTCTGAAAATAATCATGTCGACATCGCCAGGGGATTTGACTGGAGAAGGAGTTCCTTCATACCAGCGGACTGGACGAACACAAGCATACAAGTCGAGTTTTTGCCGTAGGGCAACATTCAGTGAACGAATTCCACCACCAACAGGAGTCGTTAAAGGTCCCTTAATCGAGATGAGACCGGTACGAATTGCGTCCAATGTGGCTTGAGGTAGCCATTCACCAGTTGCATTGAATGCCTTTTCGCCGGCAAGAACTTCAGACCAAATAATGCCCTTGTTTCCATTATAAGATTTTGAAACAGCCGCATCAACGACCTTCATCATAACAGGTGAAATATCAATTCCAATTCCATCACCTTCGATGAAGTGAATTATTGGGTCATCTGGAACATTGAGTTTACCGTTGTTTAATGTTACTGGGGTTCCTGCCATGGCAATCAAACTGACGCAGATGCATCCCCTTCAAGAATGAACCGCCCCACGGACCTCCATGCAAGGGCGAGTTGAGTGGACCGGAGGAAACGGGCTTCTATGCACGAATTCGAATCAACAGAGCATCAAAATGGATTGGGAAGACGGCCCTTCACCAATGCAGGTCACGCTTCAAATGATTGGAGCATGCTCTTTAGTCGATGTGATTGTTGGTCTCAAGGATCGTCAATTTACCAAAGTCTGGGTTGAACTCGACAGTACTCGAGTAGAAACAACTCCACGCGTTTTTGAAACAGTGGAAATGATTTACCATGTCGAGGGAGATGTTCCTGAAAAACTTCTCGAGCGAATCGTAGCGAAAAGTCACGAAAAATACTGCAGTGTTTCGAACATGTTTACCGAAGTTAAAATGACATCGAGTGTAGTTGTTCACCACGTTTAAATCGCTGCTTTCCCAACGACGACATTCACTTTTGATAGTGAATTCATTGCCTGAAGCAACAAGTCTCGTAGTGCATTATACAATGGATGCCACGAATGTGAAAGGTGGGCTGGAGGAGAAACTGGCAAGACGCCTTCACCGGTTGAAAGTACGGTTGCAAACGGTCGAACTTGACCGGTACCTACCATTTCGATGATGAGTGAGAGGTGATATGTCTCTTGTTGTTTGACCACTTTGGCAGATTCAACTTTAGCGACAGCATCTGCAGAAAGGCCCGACAACCAATTTTCGCCACGCTCATTTCGGGAATTGAGTTCAGTTTTGACGAGAACTTCGAGCAGTTCAGTGATGACTTCGTTCGAGAGGTTCTGAGGTATCGTCTGCACAACATCATCGACCAGGGGGCTAGATGTATTTTCTACAGGAGTTTCCGGCTCTGAAATAAATTCAAATTCCCCATCAGGTTCATCCTCAAGGCCAAAAAGCGAATCTGCAGTGAGCGCATCTTCCTCTTCGTCTTCCATAAAGGCTGCAAGTGGATCCTCGCTAAATGTCAAAGCATTCGTTGCGTTCATTGATTGTACGGGCGCAACTACTGTTTGAACGGCACCAAGTTCAGCAAAAATATCCATTTCCTCGTCTACTTCTTCTACAGTATTCCATGATTGCACAGTTCCACTTCCAACACGAATTCGGTAGTTCTACTACATGAAAGAATGTTTCTTTCAGGTGAAGTAAGAATCACTCAATGAGCCGATAGATTATCAAAGAATAAGTGTATGCTGTATGGAAAAAGTCATATGAGCCCTACCGTGACTTCTCTTTGGGTAAAGATGAGATTCAGTCGGCTGCATTGCGTTTTATTTTTGCTTCTTGTATCGTCACTCGGCTTCTCTTCAAGTCAAAGTTTTCCAATAGGAGTCGGAGAAAGCGCCAACGACGGTTGTCTCTGTCATGGCAGTGCCTCGAACAGTTCGGAATCCTCTCTCGTTGGCCTTCCAACGACTTTTGAAAGCAATCAATCCTTTAACCTCACACTTGTGATTGAAAGCAATATTGCAGCCCAATCAAATACCTCACAGGGTGGCTTTCGACTCTTGGTAAGTGGGGGGACAATTGAATTTTCGAACCCAAATGAAGCTCAAGAACTTGACGGCGGCTGGACTCATACTGGTGAAGGAAATTCCCAACGGGCTTGGAACTTCACCTGGGTTGCCCCTCAAGAGAACACTTCAACCGTTGAATTCATAGTTTTTGGAAACGCAGTTAATGGGAATGGAAATTCTATGGGAGATGCATGGAACTCATACGGAGTCACCATCCCGGGTTCGAGTTTTGATGGAACTTTAATTCAGCCAGATGTCGACCAATCGTATTCAATCACCGACTTTTCACTCATCATTGGAGGGCTTATCGCCATCCTTGTATGTCTTTACATTGTGGTAAAGTAATCAGTTCACAAATTCGATTTGCTGATTGCGTAAGGCGCGCAATTGTCTATTTTCACTTGCACCATGAATTTGCTCACTTTTAACACCGGTTAAGACGAGCATTACTCGTATTTCTTCTCCTAATTCTTCTTTCACAGCTGCGCCCCAAATGATTTGAGCATGAGGTGAAATTTGATCCTTGATGATTTTGGCACAGCGTTCTGCTTCCCCAAGGGTCAGGTTTGCCCCACCTACCACATTGATGAGAGCACCACGTGCATCGGAAGTATCGATATCGAGTAGTGGTGAATGCAAAGCTTCCATTGTTGCGGCTTCAGCACGTCCAGGTCCAGAAGCAGCACCTAATCCAATCATTGCAACTCCACTTCCAAAGTTGATGACTGAACGAAGATCTTCAAAGTCGAGATTTACCATTCCGTCGATGGTGAGTAATTCTGCAACACCGGTAATTGAACGAACAAGCAATTCATCTCCAACTCTAAAGGCACTGGAAATCGGTAAATCTTTGACGCCTTCAATTTCTAACAAGCGTTCGTTAGGAATCACCAATATTGTATCGCAATGTTCTCTTAATCGCTCAAGACCCCATTCGGCATTTTGCTTCCTTAGAGCACCTTCAGATTGGAAGGGATAGGTTACCACAGCAATCGTCATAGCACCTTGTTGTTTTGCCAGTCGAGCAATTTGTCCAGCAGCGCCGGTCCCTGAACCTCCACCCATTCCTGCAGTAATGATAGCAAGTTGAGTGTCATTTGTGATTCGTCGCAGTGCCAACTCTGATTCTAGTGCCGCAGCTTCACCTTTGGTAGGATCTCCACCAGCACCTCGGCCACGTGCAGTTCTTCCAATCAAGACCTTTTCTTCGATCGGCGACATGAGTAAGGCTTGAGCATCCGTATTAATGGCATAACCTGTAACATAGGAATTTTCAAACAAACCTTCTTCGGAAAGTCGGCCGATTGCATTACAACCCGCGCCTCCAACACCGTAAACACGAATTCGAGGCTGGAGAGATTCCAATAACGCCTGGAGCTCTTCTTCACTTCCTTCACCAAGAGGTGGAGCAGTAGGTGCCGGGCTTGATGTTTCATCTTCTGTGAGTTCCAATACTCGCTCAATCAAGTGTCGCATGAGCGTCATGCTTACCCAAGTGACCTTGAATGTGCCGCCCCTCTCGACGGCTAAACAAGCAGTTTTTAGGGGTTTTTTCTCACACCGCTCAGTCTCGAAGACCTTCTTCAGTGACTTGATACACACACTCGCCATCAGGCAAGTTTGGAGAGTCAACTAAACGGGCAATTCTTCGTCCACCCTTGGCTTTACGCAGGTAAAGTCTGAAGGTTGATGCGTGAGCAAGAATGTGGCCACCGATCGGCTTTGTTGGGTCGCCCCACATAGCATCAGGTTTCGAATGAACTTGGTTCGTAACAAGGACAAGTGCGTTGTTAATGTCTGCAAGTTGCTTCAAATCTTTGAGATGCCGATTGAGTTTCTGTTGGCGGTTCGCAAGCATTCCTCGACCGATATATTCAGCACGGAAGTGGCTTGTGAGCGAATCGACAATAATCATTTTGACATTGAGGCCTTTGCTCATTCGCTTGATTTCATCGACTAAGAGCATCTGGTGAGCAGAGTTGTATGCACGGGCAACGTGGATTCGACTGAGAACTTGTTCAGGGTCGAGTCCGTGTCCTCGTGCCATCTGCGTGATGCGCTCTGGTCGGAATGTATCCTCGGTATCAATGTAGAATATATCGCCATCAAAGCCACCTTCTTCTAAAGGAAGGGTGCAATTCACAGCCAATTGATGGCCGATTTGGGTTTTTCCACTACCAAATGCTCCGTAGACTTCAACGAGTGCTTGGGTTTCAAAACCGCCACCGAGTAAGTCATCAATTGATTGAACCTTTGCAGTAAGTTTGAGAACTTCTCGTCGTCGCTCTAAGAGAGCGCCACCAGAGAGGAAACCACCAATGTTAGCCATTTTCTTGGCACCGCCAATAATTTTTGTTGCAACTGCTTCACCAAGTTCAGCTTGGTCTGCAAGGTCTCCTGGAGACATGACTGCAAGCGCAAGAAGATCGTCAAATCCAGCTTCACGGAGTTTTTCTGCTGTTGCTGGACCAACGCCTGGGAGGTCTTCGATGAGGGGCTCGGGTACATCCTCTTCAGTTGGCATCAATACAGGTGCTTCCTCCTTAGGGTCTTCATTGTTTTCAATTTTTAGTTTTGCTGATTTCTTTGCTTTTGCTGCCATATCTGTTCACTTCCAAACTATGCTGGTATGTCAATAGTATATCAAAGACAGAAACAGGGCGCGACAATTTATTGTTGTTAGAAGGCGGCAAGAGAGCCCTCTAAACGATGGGCTGAATGGGTAATCTTCACTTTAAGTTCACTTTTTATAAAACGGAAAGTGAAGCCCAGGAGGCAAAATTCACTCTTCTGGTGTTGGAGCAGCCGTCGGATTAGGAACACTTTCATCAGCGACATAGGCGATGGTAACGATATGATCTACGCTGACTTGTTCATCACCATTTCCTTCAGCCGTAACATCAACTTCGAGTTTCCAAGTTCCTGGTTCAATGAAGTATTGGTTGTACATCCAATTTGCATCTTGGCCATCGCCAATTTGTTCGGGTGCAGATTCTGTAGCAACAGCATCGGTTGAGTTCAATAATCTCCACGTTACAGTGACCGTTTGTCCTGGAGTTAATGGATTTGGAGGATTCTGAGGGTTTGTGACAGTTGATTCGATTTTGATTTGTTCTGGCGCACCACAATCACAGTCAGGCGTGGTTTCGATGTTCATGACATCAGGGGTTGCTGTACTATCATCGGACCATGTGATTTGTTTGTCGATACGGATGGTGATGTTCTCAAAGTATTCATTGTCTTGGTCATCGATTGCACCAATAGCAGCAGAGAACAATCCGTGTGTAAGGTAGGTGTAAGTTATTTCACCGTTTTCAGCCGCATTATTTTCAATCATACTGGACCCATCACCAGGGATAAAGTAGAACGTGACCATTTCACCCGCTGTGGATTTTGTGTAGGAGAAATCAAACATGACTTCAACGCCGTTTTCGGAGATCTGCTGATTGTTTTGCATGACTTCCTCAATCACTCCAGAGGTTGTATCATAATAGACGACGAAATTGATAGCACTGTTTTTGCCCTCCTCTTCTTTATCACCGATGCAACCTGAAAAAGATGCACAAATAAGCAAAGCGCACAGTAAGGTGGGGATTTGCCAACGTGCCCGCATATGTTGAGACACGCGCTTCTTCTTCATCAATCCAATGCCAATATTAATTATTTTAGGTGAAAAACAGCAATATTCTCCTTCACATTGCTTGCGAGGGGCATCGGTGCATTGAAGAACGGGATGAGTTCAGCCAAGGATATAACGAGGTGGGGTAGTCTGGATATCCCGTCGGGCTCATAACCCGGAGATCGATGGTTCAAATCCATCTCTCGTTACCATGCTCAATACTTGTAGTAGTCGTGTTGAGGCTTCAACAGGTCCATTGCTGCTTGCAGTCGTGCGTTTGCCGCTGCTTCACCGCGTTCTATCGCCCCAATTTCTTCAGTGATTCGAGTGACCAGTTCTTGACAAACATCGGCTGAGCCGATTCCAGCATCAACTGCAGATTGTAAGATCGCTATTGCTTCGTGAGCGTCAGCTTCCGGTAAGTTTGGCGGTTGTAATTGGAAGTGTCCATTTGACAAAATCACTGGCCCAGCAGCATGAACGGTTGCAACGAGTCGATTGACTCGCTTTTTATCGAATCCGAGCAATGTACATGCCTCCATCGCACTGGCGACATGTCCCGATGACAGTTTTTCACATTTGGAAAAGGCCTTCATAGCAGCCCCTGTTTTCCCTGCAGTGGCATAAATCTTACCAGCACGCCGATAATCTTCTGCTGGCGGAGTCATTTTTTCGAGTAAATGTGGAGCCGCTTTGGTGAGGAGTCGGATCAATTTCTTTCGTTCTCGGTGAAGTGTCTTCACACTTGCAATGGCCCGCTGAATCTTACCACGAGCCAAAAACACATCACAAAGAATTCGTAAACCTTTCACCAACATAATTTGTGAATCTGCAGTTCTTTTTTTCTGTGAAAGAAACATCTCTGTGAATTGAGTTGCCATGACCTCTGACATTTCCATTCTCCCGTCCTCAATATACCGCTCCAATTGAAGCAGAGTTTGTGCGGGGTCATTCATTCCAAACATGGCGACATTCACCGCTGTAAGTGATGACCTATCATGCCTTTGTAAGTACGCTTCGGCCAAGAGAAAACTCATTCCGAATCATTCCTGTGTTCAAAAATCAAGCCTCGACGTTTATTTGGCTGAGTTCATGGGCATACATGGACCAACGAGTTAGTATCGCCATCACGGGAACGCCAGGCACAGGTAAGACAACGCTTTGCGAAGCGTTAAGCGAGTCCTTTTCTGTCCTCTCTCTGCAAGAATTAGCGGAACAATATGGATGTTTGGGCGCAGTTGATTCAACCGATGATTCGGCCCCTCTCGACATCCACCTTTTGGCTGAAAAATGGCAAGATGAAGGCGAGGGAGTCACTTTCATCGATGGTCACCTTTCTCATCTTCTTGAAGTCGATGCCATCGTTGTTTTGCGTTGTAACCCGGTTCAATTGAAACAACGATTGGAGTCCAGAGCGTATTCACAATCGAAAATAGCAGCAAATGTAGAATGGGAATTACTTTCTGGCACCTGGTCTGAACTTTTAGAGTTTGAAATTGAAGCGCCGATTTTAGAACTTGATAGCACTTCGTTAACCATTGAAGAAATGAAATCTCAGATTGTCGAATGGTTGGAGAATACATGCCCATCCCTTTCACTTGCAGAATCGAGTTCGCAAGCGATTGGGTGGATGTAAGTCCCTCTTTTTGTTCATCGACAACCGCAACAACAAACATCCCTCGGTCACGGCATGAGTTTGAGAATCATGGCTTTAGAAAAACTGCGGAGTGCGTGGGAAGACATATTGAATCCAGTTTTAGGGTCGCTTTCAGGCGTGAAACCATCAACCGTGACATGGGTGGCGCTCCCTATCGGAATACTCGGTGGACTTGCCGTTTTAACGGCAGAAGATTCAGCGTACGGAGCCAACATGTTATTTGGTGGTGCGCTCTTGATTATCATGGCCATGATTTTGGACGGTTTAGACGGCCCTTTGGCACGGAAATATGGCAATGTGACTCGATGGGGCGATTATCTTGATCATACCTTTGACCGTTTATTGGACGCTGTTTGGATTCTATGTATCTCAGGTTCAGTTTTCGTTGGCGACTTCACGCTCGGTTTAGTTGCGGCTTGGGTCACTTTACTTGGCTCCTATATGGGCACTCAAGCTCAAGCAGTCGCTGGTTCTCGCAACTATCGCGGTTTTTCCAGAGCAGACCGAACAATTCTTTCTATTGTGGCTATTTTCCTCACTGGTATTTTCATCCACGCAGGCGTTGAAGATTTTGGCATGTTCCCGGGTATTCTTGACCATATTCCAATCAACCCGATGAGCGTGATTGTTTTAATTTCGGCATTTGGTGGTTTGTGGACTTTCCTCGTCCGTTTTCAACAGGCCAAAACCGAGATTTCACGTATCGATTCTGAAGACCCATTACCTCAACCAAATCAGTCTTCAGAAGACGAATAATATCCCCCTTGCGGTCACCCCGTAGGGGTGTGTTGAAACCCTTGTTTAACGAATGAATATGCGACATGCTCATAACCGTTGCATGTGACAAGTGAAATGATGACAGACAATTTGCTCGGTAATGACGGCAAGAGAAAAGCGCTTTTCCTTGTGTTTTGCATGCTTCTAGCATTGGCGCCACTCACCCCGGTATCCGCCGAAGATATCGGAGACGCTGTCGATTTACAGGCTCAAGAGATCAATGCTTTTTTTGACCCAATATCCGAGACCACTACAGTGACGTGGAGAAACATCGATCTCGATAGTTCAGTCCTTCAGGGACTCTTTTCTGCAACCTACAATGTCTATCGCTCAAGTGATGTCATCAATTCAACAAGCATCACCAGTTTGACACCTTTCGAAACTGGAATCACAGCCTGTTCCTCAGCTGAGGTTCTTAATGATGCATTCAAATGCCGAGGATTGAATGGAACCGTGGCACCACATGTCACCTCCTTCCTCGTATCTCCTGGCGAAAACGACAGTTTCTATTATGCAGTAACTACAACGCTCGGCAATGGGACTGAATTATTCAACTTGGACACTGGCGCTTCTCTGATTGAAGAACCAGTAATTGAACAAACAACACCGATCCGTACACCTTACAATATCGTTGGCTCGTATGACCCTGAAACAAGTGAAACAACATTACAATGGGTCAATTATAACGATTTGTTCCCAATCCTCCCAGAAACAGGAGATGATGCATACCAAATTCATCTTTACAGAACATCGTACGCAGTCACTCGGGCGAATGGGGCGAACATGTTGATCTCCGAAACCCCAGTTGCGATACTTGAGGCTGGCAATTCGACTCATGTTGAGTTGGTACCGGACCAAACGGACCGCGATGCGTATTATTCAATCACCTATTTACTTCCAAATTGGATTGACCCAGGTGTTGACTACAAAGATGTCCGTTTCCTTTCAAACAACGCTATGACTTCTCCAATTTTTGAAGATAACATGCCTCCAGCGCAAGTGAACTCCATGTATGCAATGTTTACTGCAGAACCGATTGATGGCGGTGGAACAACTACAGTTTCATGGAATGATGTACCTGGTGAAAATGGTGAATCGTATCGAATCTACATGTCCGGAACTGCGTTTAATTCCACACTTCGTTCTGATGTTCAATACCTCGCAACTATTTCGGAAGATGTCGAGTCTTTTTCCTATGAAGTACCTACTGGACGTATGGGCTTTGCATACTATTGCGTCGTCACCGTAGATTTGTATGATGTATTCAATACCGGCATCTCTCTGAACGCTTGTTCTGATGCAGTGCAAGAAGATGCCTTCTCTCCATGGATTGCAGAACCCTCTGATGTCTATGCTGAATTTATTGGTAATCAAACCACACGTGTCTCATGGACCGACCAACTTGGAGTCGAAGGTGAGCGATATCACATTTACTCTGCTGGATGGCGAGTCACAGGAGGGGAATGGAACAGTTTCAACGGTTCTCTTCAATGGCTTGGTTCAGCGAGCGACGGAGTCGGTTATTTCGATGTTCAATTACCTGAAGGCCTAACTGGTCAACAACCGTTTTACTTTGTAACCACAGAAGCTCTTTATGGCCATATTACAGGAACCTACATGGATAAGCGTTTGAATCAAAATGTCTTCCAAATAACCGAAGATAACAAAGAAGACACCACTTCACCACTTCCAGCACGAATGAAAGTTGTTGAATCAATTGGTCACCTTAACAAAGTCAGATTAGAATGGTTCAACGCTGGTGAAGAAACTGGTGAGATCTACCAAGTTTGGCGTCACTATGGCGAACCATTTGGCGAAGATGAAAGCGAAATAAGTTCGATTCATGCAGAAGGTTGGGAACTGGCTATTGACAATATCAATGCAGGAACTTCCGAGCAAAATACGTTTTTCCGCCAGCTTGATGTCCCTGAAGACGTCGACCGAGATGTCTGGTATGCAGTGATCATTACCGACAAGTGGGGGAACAGTAATCCTGAAACTTACTCTGGAATCAACTCCAATGCAATCAAAGTAACTGAGGACACAAAAGCCCCTCAAGGAACTCTACTTCTCATTAATGAAAACAATGAGGCGTTTACCAGTCCTTCTCTGGTTGCAGGCGATTACAAGGTCCAAATTGAGTTTGATGAATACCTCGACATAAGTCCAATGATCAACATTACGACAGTGAATGGCGGTGACATTTCAAGCGGTTCGAAAGAAATGGCTTTGGTTCAAGAAAACGCTGGAAACCCAGATCGAGGGCCAGTATACCAACTCGACTTCTTCATCACGACATCAACGATTGCTGGTGATATGACCTTTGAAGTCAAAATGGAAGATTTGGCAAATAATCAAGCCACACAAGTTTGGACTGACCGAGCTGTTGACGCCGTACCGCCCCAAGTGACCATTTATTCACCTTCATCAAGTTCGGATGCGAACTCGAAATATCTCTATGGTAGTGATGTGCAGGTTCTTGCCGGTGCCATCGATGATGTCCGAATTGATTCATTCCAATACAAATTTACCTACAATTACGGAACTGGTCAATCAATTTCAACGCCTTGGACTGAAGCGACCTCCGTCACCAATTTGAACGGAGATAACAGTTCAGTTGTTCTCGACCTTGAATTCTCAGCTGGTAACTTCTTACCAGGCCAACATGCGGTCTTTGTCCGCGCAATCGATTCAGCAGGAAACGAACGCTCTGCTAATGTGATTTTTGTTGTTGATGAATGTAGAAACCGTCTGGATGGAACAACCTCATGCAACTATGTCGAATCACTTCAACCTGAGCCAGAACCGGTGATCGTCAATCCTTCAATGACTGACCCACCTTACATTCTTGTATGGGTTCTTTCAGGAATTTTCGTTCTCTCTCTCATCGTTATGCTGATGGTTATTCAAACCGGCATGAGTGGTCCAAAGAAGAAGAAAGGTGGCGATGAAGAAGACGAAGATGAAGATTGGATGTCCGAATTCATCGGCACTTCGCAAGACCTCGACATGCCTGACGTAGCGGATACCAGTGGTAAATCGGATGAAAAGCCTGCTGAGGATGAAGTAAAAGAAGTGGAAGAACAAAAAGAACCAGAGGAAGAAGAAGATCCCTTTGCAGTGAATATCGTTTCTCGCAAAACACGCCCAAAGAAGGACGTTCCAGAAATCCCCGATGAAGATGAGGATGATGATGACGGCATCGATTGGGGTGAATACGATGATGATGACGAAGAAGAGGAAGAGGAAGAAAAGCCTGTTGCTAAGAAGCGTGCAGTTGGTCGTCGTGCAGCTCCTCGAAAGGCTCCAAAGCGACGTGCAGTAGGCCGTAAAAAGAGCGACGATTGAAGTTTATCGAAGCGGTGAAGTCAAGGGGTGAGTCTCCTTCGACCAAAACATGTCGGAACCGAGTGTCGTAGACAGTTCAGATAATTTAACCGAAGATATCGAAGAAGCCATGGACCATTTGCTTTCATCTTTTGACCCAAGAAAGAATAAATTAAATCTCCTTCTTTTGGCCATTCCAGTTGCTCTTTACGCGAATTATACGCATCAGGGTGGACTTGCTTTCATCTTCTCCATGATTGCAATTATGCCTTTGGCGTTTCTCATGGGTAAAGCCACTGAAGAGATTGCTTTGCGAACCGGAGAGGCCGTAGGCGGTCTTCTCAACGCTACGTTTGGAAATGCTGTTGAAATGATTATTGCAGGACTTGCTTTGTACACTGCATCTCAAAATCCAGAAATAGCTAAAACAATGATTACGGTAACACAGGCATCTCTGATCGGCTCCATCCTTGGAAATCTCTTGTTGGTTCTTGGACTTGCAATGGTCTGGGGTGGATTGAACCACAAAGTTCAGTTGTTCAGCCAAGATGCAGGCCAAATGAATGGGTCGCTGTTGTTACTTGCGATTGTTGCTTTGATCATTCCAAGTGCTGTTCATCATTCAGGCGGTTCAATTGGTGATGTGGCAAAACTGTCCCATTATACTGCAATTGTTTTGTTGATTATTTACGGCTTGGCACTTTTGTTCCAACTCAAAACCCACGTCGATGTTTTTGCTACAGAGCCTGGCCACGGTAACCACGAAGATCCACACATGACCAACAAAGATGCATGGATTCTGCTTCTCCTTTCGACTATTCTGGTCGGATGGATGGCTCACATTTTGGTTCATAGTCTCGAAGTTGCTGTTGACAGGTGGCATTTGCCAGAACTCTTCATCGGCGTAATTTTACTACCTTTCTTCGGTAATGCTGCTGAACATTTCACAGCCGTTATTGTTGCTGGTAAAGATAAGATGGACCTCTCAATCGCTATTGCCATCGGCAGCAGTGTACAAATCGCTTTGTTTGTCGCTCCTGTGATGATTCTGTTTGCTTGGTTCCTTGGCGTCGGACTCACGTTAGAATTCGGACTTCTTGAAACGGCTGCTACATTCATTTCAGTTCTGGTCGCTAATTCGATCATGAATGATGGTAAATCAAATTGGCTTGAAGGCGCAATGTTACTCGCATGTTATGTGATACTCGCCCTCGCGTTCTATCAAATGTGAGGTGGATGAAGTTGGCTCAAAGAAAAGCAGTTGGCTATACAATGGCGGGTTTCGCCCTTTTTATCATCGTGTTCGGAACGGTAGGGTATACGATTGAAGGACAAGTTGAAGATATTCCAACTCCAAATATCGAAGGTTTTGTGTTCTTTTCAGAGGATGCATTACCACACAATCCCGCCGGGCTTTTTGTCAGCGCAGATACTTCCATCACCTGGGACCGAGATGACATCTTTTTGGTGATTGCGAACCAATCAAAGAAAGATCAATGCGATGGTATACGAGCCAGTGGAGGCGCTTTCCTTCAATCGGGTTCAGGTAGCCAAACCTGTCAATACGGCGATTCAGGATATGAAACGACGGCCATAGACGGTTCTTCCGGTGCACAATGGCATGTTGTTTCTGGTGATTACTACACGGGTATTGGAACCAAATCGGGAACTTTTCCGGCTGGAACGGAATTGAATATTGATTATGAAGTCAAACTCTCTGCTTCGTTCCCGATGTATTTGTTTAGTTTCTTATTGGGTATTGGCGGTTTGGCTTTATCCCGTATGGACTAATCATTCGACGCCTTCGTAATAGGTGTCGACTGCAAGGTCTAATTCATTCCAAGCAGATTCCTCATCGATGGTTTGTGTGACAGCGTTCATTCGGAGTGCTTGACCGTCGACCCACAAGTCCATACAATCTGCACCGTTGAAAATAAGGTTCGCGAGGTGACGATTCCCAGACCGTCCTAACGGCCTCATTCGAATATCATCGAGATTCCATACTGCCCAATCGGAACTGCCTTTGGTGGCCATCGAAAAGACATCTGCAGCTGGAAGCAATGTTGCATCCCAGTGGTCATGGCGTTGAACCAATGCCGCAAGACGTGCTTCGGCAAGCATATCCAACCCACTCCCTGAAGAAGCAGCTCCATCGGTACCAATTCGGACATCAACGCCAGCATCATTGTATGCAGGCAAAGACATGGTACCTCCACAAGCAATTTTCATGTTGGATGAAGGACAATGAACTGCAGTGACTTCATGTTCTGCTAACATTCGAATTTCATTTTTCTTCACCCAAGAAGCGTGAGCACACACAGTTCCAGGTTTGAAAAAGTCGAGGCTATCGAGATATTCTACAGGATAGAGTCCTGTTTTTTCATGACAGTCAGCAATTTCTTTTCGTGTCTCGCTCACATGAATGTGAAGGCGAGCATTTCTTTTTTCAGCGAGTTCTGACGCCCTTCGCAGCGTTTCTTCACTGCAAAGATAGACTGAATGTGTTGCAATTGCATATTGAATTTTATCCTCAACATTCTGTTGTTGAAGTATTGAATCGAGTTCATCCAAAGCAGATGCAGCATCAGGGTGAGACGGGAGTGCGGCATCACTGACTGGACCGCCGACTAAGCCACGTAGCCCGGCATCTGCGAGTACTTTCCCAGTCACGGCAGGGTAGAAGTACATGTCAGCAGCAAACGAGGAACCGGTTCGAATCATTTCTGCAGCTGCAGCTTGCGCGCCGACACGAACGTATTCAGGATTCAATCGCGCTTCTGTTGGAAAAACCGCTTCGTTTAACCAACGGTGCAGTGGAAAGCCGTCGCTAAAATCTCGAGCATTCAGTTGCATTGCCAAATGTGTATGCCAATTTTGCAAACTCCGTGTAATGAGCCTCCCTGACCCATCGAGATCGTGTTGAACATCCTCGTCCCCTTTTGATGCGGACCATTGCCCATCGTCGTGCAGAAGTACATCGCCGACATGTTTGTGACCGTTTTCATCATACAGTATCGCGTTACGATACCGTACACTCAAATCATCGGCCATGAACTTCGGTTAGGCTCAACCCTCATGAAGACTTTCAACCGTTTCACTTATGTCCATTCGATGCGGCGCAAGAATTGCGCCACTGTGGCTTAGCTGGTATAGCACCTGATTCGTAATCAGGAGGTCGGGAGTTCGAATCTCCCCAGTGGCTCTTTACTGGTCGACACTTCGAGCAATGTTGAGTGTAAATGCTTCAGCACTGGCCTCAAGACTTGCAACTGCAGGGAGTGTTTTACCAGCAATATAATCCAAGCATGCACCTCCACCAGTTGAAAGGTGACCCATTTTCTTTGACAGGCCATGCTTGGCGATGAGTATAGCTGTATGACCTCCGCCAACCACCACATACCCGTCAGTTTCAGCACAGGCATTCAGCATCTCGACGGTTCCAAAAGCAAAATCAGGCAGTTCAAATACACCTGCTGGACCATTGAGATGAACGGTCCCTGCAGATTTAATCGCTGCCGAAAGGTTACGAATCGATTGAATCCCAAGGTCGAAAATCGGTGCATCAATTGGCAGTTCAGCGACTTGTAGGTCGACTCGATTATCTTCGATATTGGCTGCAACGTCGACAGGGAGGCGTATTTTTTCGCCAAAGTCACTCAACAGCGACTTAGCAGTTTCAACCGTTTGGTGCCACATTTTCCCCAACTCATTGACCAAGAAATCATGGTTGGTTGCTCCAATCTCTACGCCAGAGAGTTCCAAGAGTAAGTTAGCAACGCCACCTGTTGGCCAGAACTCGTCGCAAATGTTGTTTCGAAGCATATTATCCGCCACGAGAATTGAATCATCTACTTTGATTCCACCTAATACCGCAATACAGGGGCGAGCAGGATTTTCTAATGCTTGGTCGAGTTGATTCATTTCGTTTTTCATCAATTCACCAGCAACGCATGGAATCAAGTAAGTAAAACCAACGCCAGAAGGCGTACTGCGATGTGCACATGCGAATGCATCATAGACGAATACATCCGCCACACTTGCGAGGTTCTGAACCATTACAGTTTCTGAATGGGTATTGAAATCCCCTTTGGTTTTGATCTCTTCATCATACATTCGAACATTGTTCAACATCAAGACTTCTCCACACTCTAATGCTTCAATTGCCTTCATCGCTTTTTCACCTGCAAGGTCTTCGACCCATTTGACTGGCCGTCCGAGAAGACGTCCAAGTTCACGTGAGTGGCCAAGTGTGGAGGTAAAATCGTTTTTTCCGGGCCGTGATTGGTGAGCAAGAAGAACAACTTTAGCACTTGTCAACCGATTCAATGTCGGTACAATAGCCCGAATACGAGTGATGTCAAGGAAGGATTTGGTGTCAGGGAGAAGTGGACAATTGATGTCGACACGAACCAGAACAGTCATGTTGTCAACATTGACATTGTCGAGGGTCAAGACACTCGGCATTGAACATACCAAGTGGTTTCGGTTTTTCATTGCAACGGTTCTAAACGGCCTGTGGTTTTTTTCTGAAAGCCTCGAATCGCGCGTCTCAACCATGTTGGTGGCGCGAAAGGTGATAAAGCCGTAAAGTTCGCTCTCAAAGGATGGCGCAAGAGGAACCCGTAGAGGATGAATCCCTCAAGGGCCCACGCCGGCGTGCAGGTACCAGCACTTCTTCGTTCGGAGTTTCGAAGAGAGAAGGTCATGATGCGTCAGTATACTACGGTAGTCGACTCTACGACGGAATTGTCTCAAGTCGTGAAGTTGGCCCTCAACAAGAATTGCCACCAACACTTGCCAATACGTTGATTGCCGGCGATTCAAGAAACTTAGATTTACCCAACAATTGCGTTCAACTGGTCGTGACATCACCACCATACAACGCCAGTAAAGCCTACGATGAAGACCTTTCTCTCAGCGAATACCTTGAATTATTGTACGATGTTTTCGCAGAGTGTTATCGCGTTCTAGCCCCGGGCGGTCGCATGGTCATCAATGTGGCAAACCTTGGGCGTAAACCGTACATCCCACTTTCCAGCCACATCAACATCATGATGAATCAACTCGGTTTTTTGATGCGAGGAGAAATCATTTGGGATAAATCAGCGAGTGCCGGTTCCTCATGTGCTTGGGGTTCATTCCAAAGTGCGAGTAACCCTTGTCTTCGCGATGTGCATGAATACCTTCTTGTGTTCTCGAAAGGAAATTACAAACTCATGCGTGACAAATCCGAACGCGCAGAAGGCCGAATAGATACCATACCTCGTGATGATTTCATCCACCATACCAAGTCAATTTGGTCGTTTCCTACTGAGCGAGCCTCACGCGTCAATCACCCAGCACCGTTCCCAGTTGAATTGCCAAAACGCTGTATAGAGATGTACTCTTTTGCCGGCGATATCGTACTTGACCCTTTCAATGGCTCTGGCTCTACCTGTGTGGCTGCAAAGATGACTGGCCGAACCTACATCGGTGTCGATCTTTCTGAAGAGTATTGTGAAATCGCTCAAAAACGTCTTGATGATACCGAGGCTTGGACTGCACCGGTTATCGAAGTTTAAGCGGAGCCGTTTTGAACGACCGCCATTACCCTTCAATCATGAGCGGTTGGAATGAGGCTGACCTTACTGGTCCCGATGGCGAAGACTGGAGAGTTCCAGTTTCTGAATTGGCTAACCGTCAACATCGATTAGGGGAATACTTAGCTGAGGCAGGACTTTCAGGTGCTTTCATTCAACATCCAGTTGACTTGTACTACTACGCAGGTGGCCGACAAAACGCTTCGATGTATATTCCAGCTCACGATTCAGAAAACAATCGAGCCGTGTTATTTGTTCGCCGGTCACTGCAACGTGCACAATTCGAAGGAGGAGGCGATGACGCCCCCCACGAAGTTCTTGCATTCCCACGTATGGCGAACTTGGTTACAATACTGCGTCAGCGTGGTATGACTTCTGCACCAGGGCTTCAATTTGGAGAAATACCAGCAACCTATTCAGAACGATTCGTCAATGTCTTCAGTGAACTGGGGACATGTCCAGATGTCACCGCTCTCATTTACCGGCAACGGGAAGTAAAATCTCAATGGGAGATGGAGCAAATGGACGCTGCAGCAGAAATCCAGATTCGGATGTTCGAAGCAGTTGAAGCAGTTGGAGGAGAGGGTATCAGCGAACTCGAATTGGTTGCCGCAGCCGAAGCAGTCAGCCGTTCAGAAGGTTTTGGAGGAAATGTACACATGCGCCGATTCCCACTCCAATGCGATCGTGGCGTTATCGTTTCTGGCCGAGCAGGTGGCATTCCTTCTTTCTTCGATTCTGCCGTAGGTGGAACAGGGGCTCACCCTCTTTCGGGGATGGGGTCAGGTTTCCGCCGAATCAAATCCAACGAACCGGTTTTAGTCGACTTGGTTCATGCCCATCGTGGTTACATTGTTGATATGACCAGAATGTTCGTTGCGGGTACCTTGTCTGAACAATGGCACCAACGTCTCGAAGACATGTTAGCCGTCAAGGATACCGTTGTCGATGTACTTGACCGAGGCGATACATGCGAAGATGCTTGGAACGAGGCCTATGCGCTTGCAATCGAACTTGGGTATCAAGATAATCTCATGGGGATGAACCCTGACCAAAGTCGATTCCTCGGTCATTCAGTTGGACTTCAGTTGGATGAATCCCCCGTTGTTGCAGCAGGATTTGACCGGCCATTACCAGTTGGAGGGACAATGGCCATTGAGCCTAAAGTGGTTTATTCAGAAGGCAGTATTGGAAGTGAAGACACTTGGATTCGAGACAAAGAGGGAATGCGCCCAGTGACTGCTGATGGCGCTTGGCCTTGGCTAACGGAGTGGTAAGGATGACACAAGAACAAACAGAAGAAAATATTTGTGAAAAGATGGAAGGCTGGACCCATGAAGATGTGGGCAAGAGAATCCCAGAAAGAAAAACCTCGAATGGAACCTATTACAATGAACCAATCGTCTCGGTATTTTGTCAATTCTGTGCATCGGAATTCATCGGCCCAAGTCGAGAGGCTGGTGGTTTCTTAGGTGGCCATGAGTGCTTGCATGCATGGGAGATGTCGCAAGCGATGAGCCGTGGCGACGGTTTGGTTGAATAAGCAAATTTTTCAACCATAGTGTTCAAGTTATGTCCGCGTTGTGATGTTTGTATGGCAAAGCCTTACTCGACCGGTCACATTGGTGCAGTAGCATCAAATTTCACTGAAATGCGCCTTGCAGGGGCTGTAAAAGAGCAATTGGTAGATTTAGTCTGCAAAGAACTCGCTCGCTTTGTTCCTGAAATGGAAGCCGCTACCCTTTCACAAGACCCTGAGCGAAAGACGCTCGATGACCCGTTCCGCACTCGTCTGAATTACAACCGCACCCGCGAATTGATGATCGACGAAATCGATGCTGTTGATTCAGTTGGTTCCGCAGCCGTTCAAGCAGGAATCTCTCATATTGAAAAGCATCTTTCGACTGTGATTAAACACGCAGAAGTCGCTGCTGAAAAAGACAGAGTCGCCACCATCAAGCCTCGGCATTTAGAAATTGCAATCACTGGCATGAATATTGTACTTGAGGGAGAAGACGAAGGCCACCAAGAAGTTGCACAAACCGAAGACTTCGTCGTCAGCCAAGGTGGCGGTATTTTGACAGAATCAGCACTTCTTTCACTGGCCAAAACCCATGCTAAAATGCCTGTTACAAAGGATGCGGTTGAAGAATTACTCGAAACCTATTACATGGTCGTTGAGCAATTGGAATCTGATATCCGAAGCAATGCTCAATTCGGTGGCAATCCAGTTCACTTTATCGAATCGATTAGCAAAATGAAAACGTTGATGTCGTTGGGCTGGATGAGGGCAATGTTGAGTAAAGCAGCAGAAAATGCTCGCGAGCGAGGCTACAAACGAATTGACGTTGAACAAATTGTTCACTTAGACCCGTTTACCTCAGCATGAGTCTCTAGCAGAGGACAGTTCTTTGACTGATGCGGTAATGCTAGGTACAGAAAGTGTGAGGTCAAAGTATGCTGTCATCCTCCGTGATTCTTTCAGCGCTTGTCGCGGGTATCATCGCCATACTCGTAACACTCGCAATAGAACGCTGGGGCGGCCTTACTGGCGGATTACTTGGCACCATGCCCTCAACCATTGTTCCTGCCGCTGCAGGCATCTCTCTTGCAGGTAACCAAGAATTATTGAATCAGACTCTCTCCATTATTCCACTTGGAATGCTCATCAATGGAATATTTCTCGCAGTTTGGGTTTATCTGCCGGCAAAACTGGAAGGTCAGAAACATCCTCTCCTTCTCACAACGGTTACCGCTTTGTTTGTTTGGTTTATATTCGGACTGCTGATGCTCCAAGGTGTCGAATTTGCTCTGGATAATGGCGTGACAACTTGGCAACTCGGTTTCCTCGGACTTGCCCTTCTCATCGTACTCGCTATCGCTATGAATTGGAAAGTTCAACCGACGCCAAAGGGAAAGCAACCTGTTGCTCGTACAGTCTTAGTTCTCAGAGGTAGCGCTGCTGCGTGTGCCATTGGTGCGGCAGTTTGGTTGTCGGCACAAGGCCAACCGTTTGTAGCAGGTCTCGCTGCGGTATTCCCTGCCATCTTCTTGACCAGCATGGTCGCTTTGTGGCTGGCACAAGGCCCGACAGTACCACAGGGTGCAGCCGGCCCAATGGCAATGGGTGGGGCCAGTGTCGCCATCTATGCACTGGTCGCCATGTATTCTTTACCTGCTTGGGGCGTTATTTTTGGTTCACTTGCCGCTTGGGTCATCGCAGTCTTTGGCTGGTCTTTACCAGCCTTTCTCTTGTTGAGAAAGCGCGTTATTACGGATTGAGTACGCGAGTCCAACGCTCCGATGCAGGAACTCCAATAACCTGTAGCTTCACAGCAGTTACGCCTTTAGTAGCGGAGATTTTTTCTCGTAAGTCTCTCAAATCGAATAAACAGCACGGGCAATGTGGGCGTTGAGGAGTAATGGCGAGTTGAACTTCTCCTTCGGGTGAAATCTCAACTCCTTGGATCTGTTGTGAATCTGCTAAAGCGACATCGGTATGCGGGTCTTTCCAAGACTTAAATGTCCGAAATATACGGCGTTGAACCGATTGGATTTGCTTCTCGTTCATCGTCGCACCTCATGTGGCTCTGGTTGCTTTGCTTTACTGTTCTTCTGTTTGGAGTTGCGTTTCAATTTCATCTAATTGTAATTCATTGAGTTTTCCTTCAGCAGCGGTTAATTCTGTTTTACAGAGGCGGAGTAAATCTGCTCCTTCTTCGTAGAGTTTCAATGTCTCATCAAGACCCATCCCACCGCGTTCTAGCAGGGCTACAATTGCTTCTAATCGTTGTGTTGCTTCTGTATAAGTTGGTATTTTATCAGTCATTTTGCTCCCTCATTGAGTTGTGTTTTCTTAATTTCGGCATCAGCAGAACCATCTGCGAAATTGAGTATAATATTCTGTCCAATTTTCAACCCATCGATGCTACTAAGGACAGTTCCATCGGAAGTTTGAGTCATCGAATAGCCCCGTTCTAAGACCCGTTGTGGATGAATGGCGGAAAGTGAAGCCTCAAAATGTGCTAAACGGGCTGATTGAAGTCCAAGAATTCGTTGTGTTGATACTTTGATTCGTGATGAAAGAGTCAAAACATTGGCTTTTGCGCGATTTAATCCAGCCATTGGAGCAACTCGTAAACGGGCATGAAGAATACTCAAGCGTTGTTTACTGTCATGGATCTGACGACGGGAGGCAACACCCAACCGTTCTTCGAATTCATCCAGCAAATAATGTAATTCGGGTAAGACGGGTACAACCCGTTCTATGGCATCGGAAGGTGTCGAGGCACGTAAGTCGGCAACTAAATCTGAAACCAATACATCTGACTCATGGCCAACCGCAGAAACAATCGGTACGGGGCTGGCAATAATGGCGCGAGCCACGGGTTCGAGGTTGAAGGCCCACAGATCTTCTGGCGACCCACCACCTCGGCCGACAATAACCAAATCGACAGGAGGTTCGCCACGTCTTTTCGCTATATCTGGATTTGAAAGTCGTCGGGCAGCAGCGAGACCTCGTACAATTTCTTCAGTTGCTCGAGGCCCTTGTACCAACACACCGATAACTGTACGACGTAACCCAGGCCACCGGTTTTCAATCAATCGTTGCATGTCAGCAAGTGCTGCGGACCCTGCTCCAGTAATGATGGCAATATGTTGGGGCAGGGCAGGTATCGGTTGTCTCAATCGGTCAAGTTCTCCTTCTTTTCTTAATTGCTCGACGAGTAATCGTTTGGCTTTTTCAAGTTCTCCAAGTACACTTACCGGCTCGATACGTTCGACATTGAGTTGAATCTCACCTCGTAGGACATACAAGTCAATACTGGCTAAGATGATTACTTCACTGCCTTCTTTGATGCTCGGGTCAATGGCACACCGCCCTTTCCAAATGACGGCTCGCATTTGCCCTTCCTGGTCTCGTAGGGAAAAGTAGGTGTGTCCGCTTGCATATTGCTTCCACTGAGTGACTTCTCCCTTCAAAGCTTGATTTTTGAAAAGAGGGTCTCGAGTCACTGTTTGTTTGACAAGTTGTACAAATTGCCCGATCGGTAGAGGTCCTGTTGTGACTTCACCTCGACCGGTCATGAATCAAAAGGAGAGTCCACGGTTCTTGAACACTGGCGCTTATTCTTCATAGGTCTTTAACCAGCCACGGCGCCAAAAGAACGTGAGCATTGAGCAAGCAAAGACAACCATGATCGTAATAATCCCCCAAAACCCACCTACTTGCTCGAGTGGTAAATCTTCATTATTCATTCCAAAGATTCCGGCGATAAGAGTCAGCGGGAGCATAATGGCACCAATAATCGTCAAGGTTGTCATAACTTCTGTAAGTTGCGCATTTGATTCAGCGAGTTGCATGCTGATGTTACTGAGGTATGAATCGCGGGCTGAAGTTGCACCAGAAGAATAATTCTTGGCTCGCTTTACCAGAGCAACTGAGAGTTGGTTTAGGTCAGAAAAATAGCGTTCTGCACCTAAGCCAATTAACCGTTCATTGGGTTTGAGTAAGCGCATTGTCACCGTATTCAAAGATTCAATCGACTTACTTGATTCACGAAGATGTCGTTTTAAATCGTGTATACTTTCAAGGACATTGTCGTATTTTTTACTTGGGTCAAACACTTGGAATTCAAGAAGGTCTAATTGCCGAGAATAGGAATTCAAAATTGGAGTCCAATCGTCAGCAATTGCGTCAAGTAACTCATAGAGTAAGAAATCAATACCCAATGCCAAATCTTCTTCATCAGCCTTCTTAAAACGGAAACGTAATTTCTTCAAAGCAGGAATACTGTAATGCCGAACCGTGATAATCAAATTCTCTTTGATAAAAATAGCAACAGGCTCTGTATCCAATTGATTGTCAGCATCACGGGCATTAATGACGATAAAGCGGTGGTTTTTGAATTTCTGCGCAGTTGTATCTGCGGGCCCGAATACGTCTTCAACAGCCAATTCGTCAAAATCCATTTCCTCGAGTAAAAATCGACGAACATCATCATCAGGGCGAAGAATATCCAGCCATGCTAAACCTTCGTCTTGAACAGCCTCCTGTACACTGTTTAAATCGTATTTATCTCGTTCAATTAAGCCGGACGTAGCAGTTTGTAAACGTAATTCGGCCATGACTGCCCGTGACACTCATCTTTGTTGATGTTTTCATTCCTCTTCGGGGCTCAAAGACGGGTTTGCGCGGTTCAACTTCCTTTGCCGTGTCTCGAAATTTTGTCGTTGTTCGACTTCTTCCAATTTATGGCTCACCTTCCAAGAAAGGAATCGTATGACAATTAAGAGTGCGATAATGTCGACGAAAAAAATAATCCAATCGCTGGTTTGCCAATTGAACATCATGCGTCTCCATCCTACAACGGTGGTCGAATATCGACATCAACATCTCCATGGGGTACGCCGATACAAGCAAGACGTGCACATTCTCCGACTAAGTAATCATCCAGCCCAGGTGGGAGGATTTCAGGTAACGGGATTTCGCCATAGAGGAGGGTGACCATGCACGTTCCACAGGTGCCTGAAGTACAATTTGTTGGAATTGCGACATCAGCATCTTCAGCGTGCTCTACCAATGTATTTCCAGGGACATACGGAGTCTGCCCAAGGAGATTTGCTCCTTGTAAGAATCGAACGACCTTACGGACAGATTCAATCTTTGGAGTTTCTCCGGCAGTTACCGCATGGGCGGACATGGTACCACCTCAGCGCATATCCTTGTGGCGTGTCCAGCGGCCGGTTTGTTTGTTGAAGTACAATCCTGCTTTCTTCATCCACTTGTTGAATTTCGTTGCTCCAGCACCCGTTCGGAGAATGAAGTCTTCTCGGTCTTCTTGAGCTTGGATGTAATTCTTTGCACCAAGTATCTGGTCGATCCAGTCGTTGATGTCGGTGAGTCCACCAGTGAGTCCACCTTCTTCGACGGCCTTTACCATCTCATCAGCAGTTGCGCCAGTGGCTTCCAAATCCTTGCGGATCAATTCATTCACACTTGAGAAGTCCATCGAAGCCGGCTTTGGAGGTACAGGGTTACGAGGTCGCTTATCTTCTTCAATAGCGATTCGTGTGCCGTTGGATAGGCGTTCTTCAACGAGGTCTGAAAGCACAGGAGTGAAACTGTTTTCACATTCCCAGCAGATGAAAGCCCAATCTTGGGGGCGATCTTTGTCACGTGATGAACGTGGGTCCAACTCATCGCCACATGTAGGGCATGCGTGGAAGATGAGGCCAGGAACGTGGTTGCGACGGAAATCAACGATGTCTTGAGGAGTTCCTTCGAGATCCAGCATTTCATGGTCACGTGCGGCTTCAAGGCCACGGGTTTCAAGCTGGTCTCGAATCTTCACTTTCTGGTCGTCTTTGCCTTCATCATGAAGGTTGTTTTCGAGTTTGACAATCAACTCAACAGTTTTACCAAGTCGGTTCATGATGAGTTTCTTTGCTCGGAATGATTCAACTTTAGCAATCTTAAGTCGTTCTTTTTGTTCTGCAAGTTCAGTCAGTACGTCCTTTTGCTTGCGTTGGAATTTAATTTCTTCAATTTTGGATTCTTGCTTCTTTTCAGGTGCAAGAATCTTTGAGAGATACCGTTCTTTTCCGTGACTTTGTGGTCCAGCAGAGATAATCGAAATAACACCATCTGCGATATCTGCTTTCAAGCCATAGTTTTCAATCAGCATGTCTTTGTCGATTTTCTTCAAATCGCCAATTTTTAGCCCTGAATCGGCTAACTGCTGGGCAGTTGTTTCGTCGATACCACGACGTAATAAAGCAAGATATGTGTCCTTCTTGGCCATAGCATCCCCTCCGACGAGTCTAGGCGAGGAGACCCTCCTAAGAAAAGGCTCTCCTCCCTCGGTGTAGGATAATATCTAGATTTGACTCCTTATGAACTTATGATTCGAATACGAAATCACAGAACGAAGTGCATAATTCAATCCAGTCATCAATTTCAAGTTCATCGGGGCGAAGGTCCATCCGGTCATCTTCAAGATGTGCAGCAAAGGCTTGTTTCCACCGTCCAGCATGCCACCCCTTCACTCGACCTAAACGCCGAGGTACATTTTTCAGCGTCGAGCGTAACTTCTTCCTACGTTGATCAAAGGCGAGATGAATCATTTGACGAACCAATCGGGCATCACAAGGCCATTCTTCGTCATGCGGCTCCATTGAGATATAGCATGAATTGACTTTCGGCATTGGGCTGAAATTATGTGGCGGAATTTTTTCTTCAATTTCACTGTCCCAGTCTAAGGCAACCGTCATGCCAAGCGAACCGACATCACTTTCAAATTCCATCACTAAGCGTTCAGCAAACTCTTCCTGCACCAGTAAAACGACCTTTTCCAAGACACTGGTTCTTGGATTCCGGAGGTATCGAGTAAGTTCGTCAACCAGTGGTGAAGAGATTTGATACGGTATATTGGCGACCACCTTCGTGATTGAATCAGGCCATTTTACTTTCAATGCATCTCCTTCGATTAAAGTGAATTGTTCAGTCTGTTGTTCTGGGCCAAAGGCTTCGTTCAAATGAATGACTGCAACGCTATCAATTTCAATAGCAGTCACTTGACAACCGGTTGCCAATAAGACCTCAGTAAGTACTCCAGGCCCTGGGCCAATTTCTAAAACGTGGTCCTCAGACGTGACATTACCCAATTCAACCGCTCGAGCAATCAGCTCGTCATTGACCAAGAAATGCTGTCCTAATGATTTGTCAAAAGGTAACTTATCGCGTAGGCTATCAATCAACCAACGGGCGCCCCTCATGCCTTCACCGGCAAGAGCAGGTCAAGCAAACGTGGTTGGATATTTCGGTCCTCCAACTCAGATAAGAATCGTTTTGCGAGTAATTCTCCAGCATCGATATTACACGCTTCATTAAGTGCAGTAAGGGATTCAAACCCGGTTGAACCACGGGCTTCTACCATTTGCATGGCCTTTTTGTTTCCAACACCTTGGAGCAGTTCGAAGGCATGTTGCTTGAGCGACATGTTTCCGGCCACGTTGAAGAAAGCAGCAATGAAATGCTTCTCATTTTCTTCGATAAAGATTTGAACAACCAAAGGAAGATCAGCACGAATGTGGTTTGCCAAACGCCCAAGGTTGGTCATTCCGAGTACTTGTGCGATATGTGCTCGCTTCGAGGAGTCTTCTCCGATGTAGACGCGTGCTGTCACCAACAATTGGTCGATACCAGCCTTTGGTTTCAATCGACACAGTAATAATTTTGATTCACTCACTGCGACAATGACATTGTTGGCCAGGTCATGGTCAATGACTCGAGCCCACTGTTCTTCCATCAATGGAGAATCTTGTTGTGGCCGAGGTGAACGGTTACCTTGGCGATTACCTTGTTTGTTAGAATTGCCTCGGCGGTTGTCATTACTTCGTCGTGGTTCATTGCGACGTGGCGAACTTTGAGGGGCGGTATTTCTCTGCACAGGTGCAGTTTCACGGCGTCCTTCAGCAGGTCTCGACCAACCAGTCGATTCATTCGAAGATGTAGATTTTTTCTTGCCAGAACCAATCTTAATGTTACGGTCACGTTGAGTACCGGTCATGTCAAATCACCTCAGGGGAGAGAGCCTCATTCGAAGCCAATATGCTGTCGAACGATTTCCAGAATAGTTGTAATCTGTTCATCACTGACATTGGTAATTCTTTTTGATGCGAAAACTGCTTTGACATCATTTGAATACATTGGCATCAATTCAGCCAACTTTGCAGCCAAATCAGGAGTGTTTGCAAGGGAATCGACTTCACCGAGTGCGTCTTTCAATTCTTGGAACACTTTAGGATCGGTCTTGTATCCATTACGAGCGTCACTTGCAGCCCATTCAGCGTGCTGAAGAGCAGCCTTTTGCTCATAGGTGAGGTTCTTGCGGCGCTTTTCAGCATCCAACAACAAGGTTCGAACAGTAGCAAAGTCAACGAAACGCTCTTCTTCAGTCATAGTAATTCCTCATTCAAGTGGTCGGAGATGCTCAGGACGAGCAATGACCGTTTTTGCCATGTTACCGTCTTTGACAGCAACAACCCAAGCGACACCCTGTCGCTTTTCGATGAATCCAGTTCGTCCGTTGAAACGGCGGTGAGGCATACCCATTTGTTGTCCACCGTCTAAAACGATAGCAACACGGTCGCCTTCTTCATACTCATGCATGACGCGGCTGATGTTAATTCGGCTGCGTTCATTCTTACGGCGGCGTAGAATACTTCGTGTTCCGACTCGCAGTCCCTTGGATCGTTTCATGTTGGTCGCCTCCTCTTTGCCCGAGTGTGCAGATATGCAACTTCCGAGCATTTTGGCGACCTACCCTTCCCATATAAGCACCGCGACGGAGTTTGGACCGGGAAAAACCTCAAAAAAGCAAAGTGAAGAGGCCAAATCCAGCCTCAATCCGCATGAATATCGCCAACATCGAGCCAAAGAACATCACATTTTGCTTGGATCAATGAAGACAAACTTGGTTGCGTCCGACCTCCATCGCCATGGACTGTTTCTTTGACATATGTCCCCGATTCACACCGAAGTGTAAACTCAATTTCACGGACTCCATCTTCCATCGTATCGATGATTGGTTTCGAAGTTTCAAAGACAGTTCTTCGACGAATCAAATCAGCTCGTCGATGAGCGACACGTTCAGGGGTGCGTTGAGCCAACTTTACACCGGCGAGTTTAGCGATCGTTTCCAAAATCGAATCGTTCTCGGGTAAATCAAGATAGGTTGGCGCAGGAGGTCCAGAGGCAAGGATACGTTCAATCAACACAGGTTTAGTTCCTGTTTTAACGAGTTTTAACTCTTCAGCCATCGCCACTAATTCCGGTTTCTTCATCGCCTTAAGCGTTGCTTCATCCGGCGCTTCAGGGACGTCGATGACGGTTGGAAGAGGTTTGGTGTGGTCGTTCTTTCTGTCACCTCGTCGCTTTCGTTTTGACGATTGTTTCTTTCCTTTTCCGCCACGTTCCTGGACATCAATATGTGTCAAGTCAACTGGAGCAGTAAGAACAGCCAATTCGGCTTCACTCAAAGGCATCAGGCGGAAACGAATGGTGTAGGATTTCTCTGCCGGCGTATCTTTTACACGGACAACTTCACTTCGATTCGAATCTCGTAGTCCAGTAATGATAATGCTACCATCGGCGGCATCATTGATTGTTTTCATCGCTTCAATCACATCGACAGAACGAGTCATTGGTTCTTTCATTTCGATAACAAAAGGCCGTCCCCGGCCCATACAACGAACATCGATATCTTCCCGACCCATGCCGTGGAAGGCGTGTTCTTTGGATTGAAATATTCCGAGCAAAGGATTGCCGATGAGGTCTTGAACACTCTTTTTGTATTGCAAACCAGTTTGGTCACAGCGTTCACAGCCGCGTCCTTTGCACGCTCGGCATGGCCAGCGAGTTTGGGGAATTCCTCGTTCGAGTTTTATGTAGCGTCCGTAGAGGTAATGTGCTCGAATATCGAGTTCAACCGTGAGTGTGAGCACATCGATGAGTGCCAATACTTGGGGCTTATCATTTACCAAGAGCACACCTTCTAATCGTTTGTTCAGGTGTTGAGCAATGGCATTGACAAGTCCACTTTTGAGTGCATCAGAGCCACCGGCCCCGTGTCGTTTCCTCATCTCCTCTTCCTCCTCAATTTGATCTTTAGGAATCCGCGCACCGAGTTGTAGGCGTGAGAGTTCGTAAGGAGATATCGAGTCATAAATGATATCAGCAAGTAATTCAGATTCTTCGTATAAGTTTTCACAGAAAGGGCACAGCGGTTCATCTTCACGTGCACTTCCTAAGTGTGAGTCGCGTTCGAGGACCGTTGAACGAATTTCAATTCCAGATTGTTCAATGCTTTGTTCAAACCGCTTCTTTCCACCCAAGCGCCCAATACAATGGTCGCATGTCCCCATACGAACCAGATGCTTGTGACCTGCAGGAGATGGTGCTCGAGGAATCTCTTCCATGTGGGTGCCGAGTTGGTCGGGTGAATCCAATGAACCGTCGTCTTCAACCTCTTCTTTTGGCTGTTCAACAGCACTGTTCTCATCCCAAAGCGAATAATCAGTTTGCCCAAATCCGGCATTGGCATATTTCATCCAATCTTCTTCAGTTTCGTTTTCATCGGGTTTTTCATTCGACATAAAATCACCACTTTCTCGGGGCCAACCCCTAAGACTGCAGTTGCTCCGTATGCTCGCTCATTGATGAATACACCGGTGCTTCAAAAGCGGTTTCTCATCATCAATATGCAAAATTACTCACGAATGTTACGAAGAGCAGCCATAATGCGAACAATATAGCTGCAACAATGTACATCAATGCAGCCCCAGTATCAGAAACAACTGCGGAGAATTTTGCCCCAGCAGTCCGTTCCCATTTCCCATATTGGGCACTGTATGTGCCTAATAATACGAGGCCGATGGAGTTGCCATTACACACAAGGCAGCACATGAGATCATCAGCAATGAATCCTGAATCTATGAAAAAGAACCCGACCGTCGAGATGATAATCAAGAGCAATGAACTCCCAAGGAGTTCTTTGGAAGGTTTCCCATCCACTGAAATGATGCCTTGTTTCAGATTCTTCCTTTTATCAATCACTTTTTTCTTCTTCTTACTTTTATCAATCACTTTTTTCTTCTTCTTACTTTTATCAATCACTTGGTATGCTTTCTTGAAACCAGATTTGTTATGTTTTCTTTGAGCGCCAGGGAAAGTTGCGGATGCCCTCGTATCGTTTTCGGCATTTGGGTTCGATGCATGAATGAGAATACTCTGGGGTGGGGATATTTCCCCAGCGTCTTCCTTTTCGCCCATAGACGTTTTTTAGCACCTTTGAGTTTAAACAATGCCCCGTTTTTTACTGAAGGGTTTTATTCCACTGGACGCAACATCATCGTCACAGACTTCTTTCCTTGATGGAAGACGCCGACCTCTCTGAATCTATGCCGTTCATGAAACCGAATCGACCCGGGGTTTGGAGGCGTGAGGTTGACCTCAGCAGTAACGGGGAACTGGAGGTTTTTTCCATGTTCAATCACTTGCCCATACAGGAGTGAACCAATGCCTCTGCCTCTATGTTCGAGGGCTACAGCAATACGGTCGACGTACAGAAATTCTTGATATCGCTGGTTAAACCATGCATAGTTGAGGCTTGCATATCGTGTTCGAGGACAGAGGCAGAGTACGAAACCAAGCATTTCGTCACCATCAAATACTCCAATTGGGAGTTCTGAAAGGGAAAAAAGGTCAGCCATTTCCTCAGGAGATATTTGTCCGGTCCCAGGTAGGCCTTGTTCGTTGATTTGCCAGGCAGCAGTCACATCTTTCGACTCGAGCCGGCGAATGTCCATTACGCGACCTCTTTGGGCGGAGGTTTTGAAATGAGCCCCAATGCTGCGGTTGTTAAGACAAGGCTTGCAACCAGTGAGAACGCAATCATAGCCGCCGAGAAGATGCCAAAGTTGGTGAATAAGCCCATTGGTGAAAGTGCGATGACGCTAAATCCAGCAATGTCAGAAGCAGCACTTCCGATGAGGGCCAATCCGCAGGCGCCACCGATTCCAATCAAAGCTTCCTCGTGAGTTTCGCCAGACTCCCGACCTTCCCTATACCTCTCAGTAACGTGGATACAGTAATCTATACCGACACCTAACGAAATGGTTGCAATGGTGACAGTGACGATGTTGAGCGACGAGCCAGCAATATACATTAGGCCATACAACCAGACGACAACTAAGAGGATTGGAATCAAGGTAACACTCGCTTGTTTGAACGAACGGAATCCAAGAGAGAGTGTAATGAAGACAAACAGCGAGCCGAGTCCAAGTGAAGATTGCATTTCACCTTGCATTGTTGTCGAGGCTACGTAACGGGTCACTGGGCGACCGGTTGGCATAACCCACGTCAAGGGTTTATCCTCACTTTCTGCACCTTCTTCATACTGGTCACCGGTTGAGAGATTGGTGAATGGGGTGAGGTCTCGCCATACTTCTTTCATTCCTTTCGCCATTCCAGGGAAATCTTCAGGAGCGGTCATTCCAAATCGAATGAGCATTCGGTCATACTCCGCTGGTTCACCGTTGACATCGAGCCAAGGTTGACTCGGGTCCAGTTCGACCTCTGGTGCAATGTAAAGCCCAACAATGCTTGGAGGGATGTCTGGAATCGGGCCAATTCCAGGTACGCCGTTCAGTGAGAGGAATCCGAAAAAGAAGGCAAGACAGTCTCTATCAGTGAGGTCCATCAAAGGACCATTCCCAGCAGTTGAACAGTTCATACCATGTCCAGTTTCATTGACAACCCAACCAGCCTCTTCGAAGGGTGTGGGATCCAAAACCATTGAGCCTTGAGCAGCAAGAACCATTTCATCCAGAGCCAAAATATCGATTGTTCCATCGGGTTGGCGAGTAATTTTATCAGGGACGCCCTCGGGTAAGTAGTCCATATTTTGACGGAATGTGTCGATGGCTGCGAACACTTCAGGGTCGAGCACATCTCCTTCGATTAACAGATTTGCAGGTTCTCCTTCATTGGCAAACCGTAGAGATATTTCAGAGACTCCAATGGCAAAATCAGAACGTTCATCCAAGAAATCTTCGATGGCAAAGTCACCTTCCAATTGAGCCATACCCCATGCTGCAGGGATGGTGAGCAAGAAAGCCACGCCAGCAATGAGCACTGATTTACGGAATGTCCCCGAATTCAAGGCAATCGATTCGAGCCATTCTTTAGGAACGAGGTGAGTTATATTTTTTCGTTCTTCAATACTTTTATTGCGCTTTACAAGCCATTCATCAACTGATAGACGAATCAGTGGGACCCATAAACCGGTGAGCATAAACGCAGCCAGAATACCTAATCCCGCTTCAATTCCAAACGAGCGAAGTACTGCAATATCGCTGAAGATATTCGCTGCAAATGCAGCCATGGTTGTCAGTGTTGTGAGAAGGATGGCCCGTCCAACACGTTGTAATGTGATTTCAGCGGCAATTCGAGGTTCACGACCGTTCAAACGTTCCTCTTTGTAACGATGCAGCGCATGAAGTGAATCATCAATCCCAAGCGCAAGAACAAGAATCGGAAGAAGGTTCGAGAATTGAGAACGAGAGATGAGTGAAAACCCAAATAGAGAGGTGAGGCTTGAGAAATGACCAATCATCCCCTGCATCCACAGCAATGCTGTTCCAAGAGCAAACATCACAATAATCACATCAGAAACTCTGCGCAAACTCACATAGAGCAATCCAATAATGGCGATTCCCATCAACAAGACCAATCCTGAACTCGCTTGCAATTCACGATTGACTTCAACGTTGACGCCTTGTCCAAGCAGTAAAGTGATGGTGGTTCGATCGTTTGAACGAAGATGACCTTCTAAATCCATGTAGGACCATTCTGTGGAACAGCCCGTCCCTTCTTTCTTCATTTCAAGACAGTATTCTTCTGTGTACTGAGGTGGATGGAGTACAAGCGAGCCATCGGCAATTCGATATCCGCCTATTTTGACACCATCCTCTGAGAAGTCGACACTCCTTTCCTGCAAAGCATCTTTCCAAATCATTTCCCAACCCATTTCTTCGAGAACCCCTCGGTCAAATTGTACAAGTAACCAGGTCGAGGAAGCGGACCAGCGTCCATTTGCATAGAAGGCATTCTCCCATGTTCCATCGCCGTTCAACGAGCCACCAACCGGTCCGGTTTGCAGGGCATTCATGTCAGCTACAAATCCGCGGTCAATCGAAAGCCAGCGAAGGAAGTTATTGTTCGAAGCATCAGCCATACGAGATGCAGCCATATCGATGTGCTGTTGTGTGATGTTCTCATCATCGAATTCAAGACAGTCCAATACGCCACAGTCGGTCCAATTTGTCGGTGGTGCTGTGACCACACCTAGCGTGGTAAGGCCAGGTTGTGTGAGAATGGAAGTGCCGTTCATGAACCCACGGAAGTGGTCAGAAAGCGAAATGGCCCCAGGAGCTTGATTACCAGTCACGTCGTTGACCAGTGGTATCATTGCTTTACCCATTGGATGGTCTTGCACCATATTCACTTTAGCATCAATTTCTCTGAGTAATGTGAGATTCATGATGCCTGCAGTTGGAGCATAGATTCCCCCCCAAGGCTCTCCAGCATCAAGCATTTCAGTTGCACTTGGTAGAGATGAATAATCCGGTGCTCCATCACTCATTCGAGCCACAGGCGTCCAATCTTCGAGTGCAGGTACTTTGTCGGGGTCACGTGCTGAGACCAAAAAGCCAAGAATAATTTCAGAATTAGCAAACTCATCATCGATAATCGCTTGCGCTTCAAGTTCAGGAGAATCCATTTCATAGGATTCCATGTCAATGGGTTGGAGTGCTGTTAAGACTCCTGGAATCATCAAGATCGTAAGAAGAAAAACGGCAATGTGGACTTTTTTCCGATGAGGAATGAGCCACCGAGCAAAATCTGCAAAGGTGGTCTTCATGTTTGTTGGTCCCACCTCCTCCTTTTCAACTCATGTTTTCATTCTCTCCCATTTTTACATCATCGTTGCCTTCAAACACCGCCTTGCCTTGGAAGTGCCATGGCAATTATGCTCATCTTGAATCAACAACCGTATGACGGGACTGATGTGACGTGGAATGCACTGCGACTTGCTCGCCAACTGAATGATGACGGAGCAGAAGTCCGAATCTTTTTGATGAACGACAGCGTTGACTTAGCGCGTGATGGAATCGAGCCCCCTGAAGGGATTGAAGACATGGCAGCCATGCTCAAAGACCTCATTGCCAAAGGCGTTCCTGTCAAGGTTTGTGGAACCTGTCAGAGCCGTTGTGGCGTACTCAAGGGTCAGCCATACTACGAAGGTGCGCAATTCTCAACCATGGCTGAGTGTTCAGCATGGGTGCAAGACAGTGAAAAAGTTCTCACGTTTTGATTAGAGATTCAATTCTGTTGCCAGTGCATCAGCGAGATAGTGATACTCATCGATGTGGTTGTACAACTGCGCAGAGATACGGATGTATCGGCCTTTGGGCGACTCCCACGACCACACAGGAACTTGGATGCCGTACTTGTCTTGCAACACTTTGTGCAACGGGTCAGGCTCATGCAAAGGAATACCACCCTTTCCACCTGCGGGTAGTTCCAGGGTAGCGATACATGCAATCATTTCTTCTGGACACGGCACTTCAATTGCAAGCCGTTCACAGAGGATCCTACGGCCTTCAATGACCAAATCGTGATTCTGTTTCATAATGGCCGGCCAGCCTCCCTCAACCATATTTGCCATGTACTCAATGGTCGCAGGAATCGAACACGCTGCAGAAATGTCCCGCGTTCCTGTCCAATCAAACTCATGACGGAATCGGGTTGTGTCGCCTAACGGGAACGACATACCGTGACTGATGGTAAGTGGATGGATGAGGTGTTGCAGATCTTTGCGAACATGAAGAAATGCTGAACCCTTTGGAGCACACATCCACTTGTGGCAATTACTGGTTGTGTACGATGCGCCTAATTCATCGAGAGAGAGCGGGACCATGCCGATGCCATGTGCAGCATCGAGCATCACGGCGACCCCCTTTGATTCGAGTTGGTGTACCAATTCTTCAAACGGCATCAGAAGACCTGTTGGGCTTGTGACGGTATCGATCATGGCCAAAACAGTTCGGTCACTGACGCCGGCCATGATGGCTTCAAGCGCCACTTGAGGCCCTTCGATGGGGAATGGAATATTGACTGTGATTACTTTCGCACCCCACCTTTCCGCAACGAAGTCAATCGTGTTTCGACAAGCCTGATAGGCATGGTCGGGGACTAGAATTTCATCGCCTTCTTTGAAGACGAGTGAACGTAAAATGGTGTTCACGCCGGTTGTTGCATTTTCAATTAATGCCAAATCTTCTGCATCGCAATGTAACATTTTTGCGAGTGCTTTGCGAGAGTTCTCCATGAATCCCATGGCTAAATCTTCGTAAAACCGTACAGGTTCTTCTTCAAGCAGATCTTGCCACTTGCGTTGTTCTTCTCGTATTGCAAATGGTGTAGCACCAAATGAGCCGTGGTTGAGGAAAACACAAGTCGGGTCGAGTCCCCAAAATTTGGCGAGCGAACTTCGTGGCGGAGAGTCCATGCGTTCTCCTTGGCCATGGAGCACATCAATTCTACTCTTGAGTGTCTTGAAATCCTTTTAACCACTTCAGCAAAAATAACTACAGGTTGATATGTGGGGGGAAACTCCGGAAACTTGAGGCCGAAATATGAAAGGTATGGGTGAAGATAATTCTGACGCAAAATGTCCAGTAATGCACGGTGCAATGAGCGCATCAAGTACGGGGACGAAAAATAACGATTGGTGGCCTAATCAACTCAATTTAGGCATTCTTCACCAACATGATACCAAATCAAACCCAATGGGTGAGAATTTCATTTACAAAGATGCATTCAAATCGCTCGATTACGCTGCTATGAAGAAAGACCTTCACGCATTGATGACCGACAGTCAAGACTGGTGGCCTGCAGATTACGGACATTATGGACCGTTCTTTATTCGAATGACCTGGCACGCAGCTGGAACCTACCGAATCGGTGACGGTCGCGGTGGTGGAAGTACAGGAGCGCAACGGTTTGCCCCTCTCAACAGTT
>Ga0209091_10000289_pt1 | contig 49873 bp, 36 predicted proteins | sample ArcticOcean_MG_C_6_FD_187438 | JGI IMG/M metagenome (GOLD analysis project Ga0209091, IMG submission 187438) | Marine microbial communities from western Arctic Ocean - ArcticOcean_MG_CB8_128 (SPAdes) (version 2) | ecosystem: Environmental > Aquatic > Marine > Oceanic | place: Arctic Ocean...
CATATAATAAAAATGCCATCCAAATATTGGCGACGATCACATCCACAGCGATCATAGATGAAAAAAGGGTATCACCTACATTGAAAATTTCTTTCATGGCTGCCTGATTCGCGCCACCACCGATCCAACTACCGGCCACGGTGGTGAGTCCACGCCAAACAGCATCGGGCCCGACACCGCCCACAACATCTGGTGCAAAAGAGGAAACAATCAAGATTGCTAATGGACCACCTAAAATGATTCCTACCGTACCTGTTAAAAACATGATGATGGCTTTGGGGCCTAGTTTTTTGATTTCCGGTAAATCAATGCTTATGGTAAGTAAAACAAGACTTGTGGGTAGTAAATACCTAGATGCAACAAAATAGAGATTAGATTCTTCCCCTGAGATAATACCTAAAGAGTTAAAAATGGATGGAATGAAATAACATAATAGAAGTGTAGGAATAAATTTATAGAATTTTTTCCAGAATGGACTTTCACTTTTGGATGTGGTAAAAACGAATGCCAAGATGCTGATGAGAATACCAAAAACAATGGCATCATTTGTGAAAAGAGATGTGTGCATTGATGAAATTAGCCTACATTATTCGCCACAAGTGATTAATATTTAGAAGCTTTTATAAAATCACCTAAAATTGCGAAGAGAGACGACATATCAACATCGTAGAGAGAAACACCGTAAAAAGAACGGAATAGCCACGTTTCGCTCGCAATTTAAGTTTTTATTTTATTTATCTCCCAGCCTCATTTTATCGACGACTCTGCAGTTTTGCCAAAAGTCGAAGAATCTCTAAATAAAGCCAAATCAACGTTACAAGCAGACCAAAGGCACCGTACCATTCCATGTACTTTGGGGCACCCATTTCAACACCTTCTTCAATAAAATCGAAATCTAAGACGAGATTTAAGGCAGCAATTACCACTACAAATCCGCTGAATAAAATCCCCATCATGCCATTACTATGAATGACGCCAATGCTGGAACCAAAAAAGCCCATGATCATATTTATAACATAAAGAATAGCGATCCCACCTGTTGCAGCTACAACACCCAGTTTAAAATTTTCTGTGGCTTTAATAAGACCGGATTTATAAGCAAGCAATAAAGCACCCAAAGTGCCGAATGTTAAAAAAATCGCCTGAATCACAATTCCTGGATACATTTGTTCAAAAATCATTGATATCACACCAAGAACAATCCCTTCTACAACTGCATACATGGGAACCGTAATGTGCCCCAAAGTGGGTTTAAAAATGGTAACCATTGCCAAAATAAGTCCGCCAATAACGGCAGGAATTACCATTCCATGCATGCCCGGATTTCCCCACGTATAACCAGCACTCAAAATAATTAAGAGTAATCCTATTCCGGTTTTATTAACTGTTCCACTCAATGTCATGGTACCTTCCGTCACAGCTGACAAATGCTTCGTAAATGCGGATGATTGCAGCGCTGGGTTTCCAGACCTCATTGAAAGATGTTTATTCATTTTCTTCTACCTTTTCAATTCTAAACCATGGTTTTCCATCAGATCTCTTTTTCTTGGCCATTTTCATTAAACTCATTACCACAATAAGGATAAGTGGTAACGATAATATAACTGCAGGATTTTCCATGATTAATTAATAAAAATATATCTTAACTATTATTGACTGCTGCAATCCGATCCATCACCGGCGGATGACTGTATGATAAAAATACCATGAGCGGATGTGGTGTTAAATGCGACAAGTTATTCGCAGCTAATCCTTTCAGCATACTGATTAATGCTTCTTTGTTTTGAGTATGCTCCAAAGAATACGCATCAGCTTCAAATTCATTTTTTCGGCTCATGGCAGTTGTAAAAATAGATGTGAGCAAACTCACGGGGGAATACAACATTCCAAAAAAGATAAGTCCTCCATAAACAGAAACAGTCTCCACACCAAAAACAGAAAATAATGCAGGATCATTCATAATAAGATTAAACACAAAAAGCATAACACCCGTTTCAAGTATTCCAAGAATTGTTCCAGTAATAATATGTTTCTTTTGATAATGGCCCACCTCATGGGCTACCACAGATACAATTTCTTCGGTTGTATGTTTATCCAATAAAGTATCAAATAATGCAATACGTCTTGATTTTCCAAATCCACTGAAATACGCATTAGAATGAGATGAGCGTTTGCTGCCATCCATCATATCGATTCGAGCAATAGGAAAATTAACTTTTTCTGCAAATACTTCAATGGCTGTTCTCAATTCCCCTTCTTCGAGAGGTGTAAACTTATTGAATATGGGCGCAATCACATGAACAAACAATGGCTGGATAGCAATCATAAATGCTGTGATCATTCCCCATGCAATCCACCAACCATTCTCACCATAGGTATTAAAAAAGTAAAGAACTGGACTCATGATTATTGTTCCAAACACAATGGTGAGCATGTATCCTTTCAATTTATCTAATACGTAGGTTTTCGAAGTTGTTTTATTAAACCCATATTTCTCTTCTAAAACAAAAGTACCATATAGCGAAAAAGGTAAATTAATAATATCATTTATAATAAAAATAATTCCAAAATACATTAGTCCACTTAAAATAGGATGAACCGTTTGAGTTCGGACAAACTCATCTAGAATTCCAAAGAGTCCGGTGTGAATTACTATTAGTGTTAATGCCAAACTGAAAGTGCTGGAAAATAAACCAAATCGTGTATTGTCTTTTAAATATGCCTGTGATTTAGCGTATTTGTCTTCATCATAATGATCCTGAAATCCATTTGGGACATCTTCCGAAACACTATTCATATTTAAGACTGAGCTTACCGTAGAAAGTAAATATTCTATAATAAGCGCACCAATAATAATCAAATAATATGCTTGTTCCATTTATAAAAAACCTAATTGAATTTAATAGAGCAGCCCAATGCTTTTGTAGTTTGGGGATTAATGGGGTTTCCTGCTAGCAAAGCATCAATTGCATTTGCCAGAAAGGGTACTTCCACTTTTTTTGCATTTTTTGCGTTATCATCTATCGCACCAAGATAGACCAATTTATCGTCAGCATTGAACAAATAAATATGGGGTGTCTTTGTGGCACCAAATGCTGATGCCAATTCCGATTCTGGATCCTGTGCGTAGGGGAAATTGTATCCATTATTTTTTGCATGCTCCACCATTTCTTCAAGACTATCTTCACTGCCAAACCGAGCTGCATTAGAATTCACGGCGATCATACCAATTCCCTTTGGGGCATATGTATTTGCCAGCGACACATAGCGGTCTTCCCAGCGGATAACCCAGGGACACGTGTTGCAGGAAAAAACAACCAAAGTTCCCGCATCTCCTTTTACATCAGCCAGTGTCATGGTGTTCCCGCTAATATCTGCCAGTTGATGATCCATGAGCGGCATGGCTGAACCAATTTCTAATTCACCACCGATCAAAAATGTGATTCCGGTCATGATGGATAAGATTATTTTCATACAAACTCCTATTCGTTAATTGCACGTTGAATGGCTTCTCTGAATTTACTTTCTGATTCTTTCCCTTCCCAAAATATCAAGATCTTTCCTGATATTTTTCCATAAAGGATTGTGAAGGGTAATGACCCAGACCATTCTGGGTGAATCCCATTTATGAAGGATTGATCATTCTCATTTTTTATAAATGAAACACCAATAACTTTTTGCTCGTTCAGGTAACTCTTCACTTCACCCAATTGATCATCAAAATCTGCACTCACAAATACCACTTCCAGGTCTTTGATCTCATTACCTAAACTAACGATCATGGGAAATTCTTCCACACAAGGGGCACAGGTTGTTGCCCAGACATTAAGCAAAACTGCTTTCTCTCCCTTATAACTCGAAAGGTGTTCTTGAATCGTTTTAGAATTGGTAGCAATCAGATCCACATTGCTGCATGCCGAAAATAATAGAAAAAAAGAGAGACCTAACACAAACAATGGCAATCTCATGGCCTGACCTGCTTCATTTCATGCTTTGAAAATAACTTCGCCTGGTCATCATAATGAATTGATGATTCAATTGCTGTTGCACTGCCGTATTGGTGAATAGTCCATGCATTTAATTCCCCATTGGGGCCCCACTCTACCGCTTGAAAATAACAATCCCCAGCGATTCCCACATATGTATCATTTTTCTTTTTAAAATATATAGCTCTTAGTAAACCGGGACCTCCGGAAAGTGGCAAATTTGTTTCTCCTCGAACCAGGCGCAATACCTTCCCCAAAGGAACATCAATCTTGCCAAATTTATTCTCTAGATAATCAATCGTTTCAACAAGCTTACTGGTAATGGCATCAGTTTTATATTTAAGATTATCTTCATTAAACGCATTTGGAAGTACAATGATGGCCAACGCTGCTGCAGTGTTACTCGAGTCAGCTGACAGATTCCAATTTTTGATCAGATTTAATGCAGAGATCAATTTGGGATCTTTTTCATTGGCCATATCCTGAATATATCGGTCTCTCACCTTGGCAATGACGGAATTTGTTGAATATTGGGTATCATATTTATAGTTGAAAAATTCATCCCGCGATATGGATGAATCTGCACCAAATGTTTCCAAAGCACGAAGAGCACGATTGGTTTGGTGAGTTTCAATCCCTGTCCAACCCGGTAAAGGTTTGGATACATCGTCCGTATTACCTGTAGCAAGATAAGGATTGCTATTGCAGTTTTGTAAAAACCCGTCTGCTGGGTTTAACACCTGGGGCAAGGAATCAAATGGGACATAATCAGTCCAAATATTTTCTTGTTTATCACCTGCCAGAAGCTCGTTCCAATTATAACCTTCATTGCGTCTAGGGATTTTAGCATTATAAACATAAAAAATGTTGCCATCTTTATCTGCATAACCAGTATTAAACATGGGTAAAGCATGGATCTCCATGGCCTTTCTAAATTCAGAGTAATTCTGTGCTTTTCCCATGCGATACCACTCTTCCATAAATTTCAGATTTTTTGCAGATGAAATACGAAGCGAATAGGTTCCATGTTCAAATTCCATCACCGGACCATGAATAGATTCTTTTACTTTCCGTTTGAACGTCCATGAAAAAGGGCCAAGTAATTTCACTTTAATCGGCACTTTCCGGACTTTCATCTCTTTCCAGGAGCCTTCAAACCAGTATTGATCTTTATTTTTTGGATTGATGGTTAATTCATATACGTCAATTAGGTCTGGTGAATTCACAGTATGACTCCATCCTAAGTATGGGTTATGTCCAACCAATGGAATGGGAGAACCGGGAAACAATCCTCCATAAAAGTCCCACCCTTCTTCGCTTATAAAATGTGCTTCGTACCAAGCAACCGGTCCATCCCATGGTTGATGACTGTTGATCCATATCCGCGTAAAGCCATCACTGGATCGATCGGGCGCAATGGCAAAAACATTACTGGCAAGCATTCTAAATGACTCACTATTTTCATCATCCCCGTTCAGCCCTATTAATTGTGGACGTTGTTCTTTTGATAAACTTTTCATGACACCATCCAGCCCGAACATCAATGGCATTCTATGAGAAAATCCCGCAATCAGGTCTTTCCCATAGACAGGAAATATTTTTTTCTTTCCTTGTTCCGGGTAATCTACTAAATATAGGTTAATCCCAGCTGCATAAGCATCGCATAATAATTTTACATCATCCGCCACATCAGATTCGTAGTTGGAATCAATAGTATTCCATAAATCCATGAGATGGGCATAATAATCATTCACAGCTGCATCCTTTCCATACACCGATGCCAGTTTACCCCTTGTTGCTAATAATATATCACAAATAGTTTTAAAATCGTCTTGAGCATGGGCATAAGCCAGTCCAAACGAAACATCCGCATCTCGCTTACCATAAATGTGCGGAACTCCCCATTCATCTCGTTCAATTCTTGCAGAAAATCCATCATGAGAGATAATTAATTGTTCACCTAATAGGATATTGGTAAATATAAATATTGATATAAAAAGTTTGCGATTTCTATTCATTTCTTGTGTAGAATTTTTGAATTATGATGCCATTTTCTCCCGTTTCCCATAAGGTGTATTTTTTCATTATGCTCATAAATAGTTCTGATTCATTGAATATCTTTAACCATTTTGATAATATTGAAAATTGTGCATTAAACCAGGCCAAATCCACATGGGCTCCTTGTCGAATAAATGGGAATAATGCCATATCGGCCAGAGTGACATTATCGCCGCATAAATAGGATGATTTGGATAAAATTAATTCATATACCTTCAGTATTTCTCCAACAGCATTTTGAAATTCATCATAAGAGCCTTCAGGAAATCGCTCATGATATTTATACATGTCTAGACGTTTTTTATATTCATCATCATTCTGGGCAATTAATGAATTTTGTTCTACAATTTTATCCGTGTACCAACAATCTGGATCACTTTGAGCTAATGCCCATTTCATCACATCAATACTTTCATCGATAACCGTTCCATCATTTAGTTGTAAAACAGGGACTGTTCCTTTTGGAGAAAGGGCATATAACTCATCTGGACGATTTTTTAATAATATTTCCCGATGTTCATAATCAATACCGGAGTATGCTAAAGCCAAGCGAGCCCGCATTGCATAAGGGCAACGTCGGAATGAATAAAGAATGGGATAATTCAAAATTTTTAGTTCAATTTTGGTTTTATTCTTGAATCAAAAAATGTACGAGAAACTACTTGAGTTGGGTCCTTTCGACGAATTTTTTGCTCTTCAATTGGTAATTTAAAAAAACGATTACATTCCTTTGAACAACATCCATCTAATTCTTTAAAACATGTTTCACATTGAATAAATAAAATATGACAGGCATTATTTTTACAATCAGTATGCGTATCGCATGATGCACCACAAATATGGCATTTTGCTATCACATCTTCAGTTACACGTTCTCCCAACCTATCATCAAAAACAAAATTTTTGCCAATAAATTTTGATTTTAATCCTTTTTTATTGATTTCGTGTACGTACTGTATGATCCCGCCACTCAATTGATTTACATTTTTAAATCCATGATTCATCAAATAGGAAGACGCTTTTTCACAACGAATTCCACCGGTACAATACAATAATATCTGTTCTTCTTCTTTACCATCCAGAATCTGTTTGACTTCCGGGAGCAATTCTTTTGAAATTTCCACATCAGGTATAACTGCTGATTCAAATCTGCCAACTTCGCTTTCATAATAATTCCGCATATCCACAATAATAGTTTCAGGTTTTTCTAATGCTTGATTGAATTCTTCAGCGGAAAGATGATTCCCCACCTTATTCATATCATAGGAATTTTTCGGTACACCATAAGCCACTAATTCTTTCCGAACCTTTACGGTGAGTTTATAAAATGAATTTCCATCCTGTATGGCTTTTTTGATGAGAACATTCCTTAAAAAAGGGAAAGAATTCATAGATTCACGAAATTGGCTCCAATTTTGTTCGGGCACACTTAATTGTGCATTTATACCTTCTGTGGCAACATAAATCCGTCCCAATATATTTAGTTTATTCCAATCAATGAATAATTGATCTCTAAAAACTTCGGGATTTTCAATTGGATGATACACATAAAAAGAAGCGGTAATTCTATCAAATGGTTCTACAGCTAACTCTTTTTTTAGAATATCTCGCCCTACTTTATTGAACAGGACTATTTTTTTTTGTTTCATATCTTAATCGATTAGGTTTCTAAGAAACCCACTGGCATTTTCCAATTTTTCACGTGCCTCATTTAAGGTACAATTAAACTTTTCCATAATGATGGCTGTCTTGACAGATTTTTCAGCTTCAAATAATTTCAACTGTGCATCATCATAATCTAAATCTGTTAATTGCTCAATGATTCGTGTCCCCCGATCTACCAGTTTATCATTGACTGCCATGAGATCTACCATAAGATTTCCATACACTTTTCCCAATTTGATCATGGTTGTTGTAGAAATCATATTTAAAATTAATTTTGTAGCCGTGCCTGCTTTCATTCGCGTAGAACCCGTCACAACTTCTGGACCAGTCACGGCATTAATAATTACATCAACTTCGGTAATTTTATAAGGATTGGGATTCGTGACAAGATAAACTGTTTTTGCTCCACTCGCTTTAGCATGCTCCAATGCCGAAACCACATAAGATGCAGCACCACTACAAGAGATTCCAACCAACGTATCATTTTCGTTTAGCTCATATTGCGCCAAATCTATAATAGCCTCGTTCGGTCGATCCTCCGCACCTTCAATGGAATTTCGCAATGCATTTTCTCCCCCAGCAATGACTCCAATAAATAATCCTTTCGGTACCGAATAGGTTGGTGGAATTTCCGAGGCATCTAATACACCAAGCCGGCCACTCGTGCCAGCGCCCACATAAAATACACGTCCACCCTTTCGAATCGAATTAACAGTGAGTTCTACCGTTTTTTCAATGTCGCGAATTGTAGTCTGCACTGCAATTGCAATATTTTGGTCTTCCCTATTAATTGTTTTCAAAATATCATTTATTGACATGGAATCAATTTTAGAAGATTGGAGATTTTGTTGTTCAGTTTTCAGTTCGCCACGTGATTTCATAGCCCGTAAATTACCAATCTATGAAGATGTGGAAAAACATTACTATCGACTTTCCGGGAGCAGATCTCCGTTATGTTTCCGATTTATTTTTAACTTTGGATGTAGTTTCTATTATGATCAAAGATAAATTAAAGGAGCCCGATTCAAGTTGGGTTGATGATCCACAAAATCCAAATCCACTCTCGGGAGATACCCATGTCATTGTTCTAATGATACATGAGAATCAGGACGTGGATCAGCTTATGTATGAAATTCAGATCATTATGAATTTGGATAATGCACCTGATTATGTTGAAGAAATTTTCGAAGATAAAGATTGGGTCACCTATACCCAATCTCAATTCAAAGAAATCTTTATTTCTGATTCACTTAGAATAGTGCCGCCCTGGGAATCAAATTCTGAATTTTCAGGTCAATCTATTATTATTCAACCAGGAAGTGGATTTGGAACTGGGACTCACCCGACAACTCAACTTTGTTTACGATGGTTAGAAAATAATTTAAAAGAAAATAATACGGTTCTGGATTATGGATGTGGATCGGGCGTTTTATCTATTGGTGCGAAAATTCTTGGTGCGGGTTTTGTAGAAGGCGTAGAGATTGATTCTAACGCCATATTAAATGCGGAGCAGAATAATGAATTAAATAATTTAATGATTCCATATCATCACCCTAATAGTTTTGAATCAAATGAGAAATATGATATTGTGATTGCAAATATTTTGGCTGCTATATTAATTCGTTTAGCTCCAACCTTAGGTCCCTTTATTGGTCATAAATTAATTTTGTCAGGGATTCTAGAAAATCAGGCGCAGGATATAATTCAATCCTATTCTGAATGGGTGAGTCTGTCTGTCCAAAATGAAATGGACGGGTGGGTTTTATTGGCAGGACAATTATAAGGTCGAAAAATATCGTCGTGTTTCTTTCATTACCTTAGGAGCAAGAAGTATAGTAGAAACCATAGTAGGAATTGCCATGATCGCATACATACCATCAATTAAATTAATGACAATAGAAATAGAAACTGTTGCTCCGATAATAGTTGAGAGAACGTAAAACCAATTGTAATTACTTTTCCAACGACTACCGAATAGAAACCCTGTGCATTTTGCACCATAGTATGATTGACCAAACATGGTTGTTATACTAAATGAAAAAACAGCAAAAAATAGGATGATATCGCCCACTAGGCCCAATTCTTGTGAAAATGCCTTTGCTGTCATGGAGACTCCATTTAAGGTTGGGTCGTTCCAAACACCTGAAACCAAAATTGCAAATGCAGTAATGGAACAAACCAGGATCGTATCAATAAATGGACCTAACATAGCCACAAGACCTTCCCGAACAGGCTCTTTTGTTTTTGCTGCGCCGTGTGCCATTACTTCTGTTCCCAAGCCAGCTTCATTAGAGAAAACTGCCCGACGAATTCCCTGGCGAATCACTTCTCCTACAACACCGCCCACTACAGCATTTCCTGTAAATGCATCAGAAAAAATTAAGTTAAACACTGAACCAAGTTTATCGTAATTCTTAATTAGGATACCTAAACCCCCTAATAAATAAATTAACACCATTAATGGAACAATTCTGCCAGCAATCAATCCAATCCGTTTTATACCACCAAAAATCACTCCAGCCACAAGAATTGCAATTAAGATCCCCGTTACTACATTTCCCATAAAGGGATTTGATGAAAACATTCCCAATGGTAAAAAAACAGAATCCCTAATGAATTGCGTTAATTGGTTGGCTTGGAACATAGGTAGACAACCAATAAGGCCAGCCGTACTAAATAATACCGCTAATGGTTTAAATTTTTGACCAAGTCCTTCCTGAATTACATACATGGGGCCACCTTGTAGTTCACCCAAGTCATCTTTTCCACGAAATAAGATTGCCAAAGTACAGGTGAAAAACTTCGTAGACATGCCTACAAAGGCTGAAACCCACATCCAAAATAGTGCACCGGGACCACCCATATGAATTGCCACAGCTACACCACTGATATTTCCCATTCCTACAGTTCCAGCTAGAGCAGCTGACAGTGCTTGGAAATGATTTATTTCACCTGGATCATCATCATTATCATATTTCCCAAAAAGAATATCCAATCCGTGTTTGAAATATCGGAACGGGATAAATCGACAATAAACAGTGAAAAATAATCCACCGAAAACAAGTAGGATAAGGAGGAATGGCCCCCACATGAAATTTGCGAAAGCTTCAATTGCTGATTCAATCTTAATCAACTATATTTCCGAAATTTTAAGTGAGTACAATTGGTTTCCCAATAAAGTGAATGATGGCCCAGATGACTGCGGTACAAGAAAATAATATAACCCAAACTGGGATACCAAACCCTATACCTAAACATCCTAGAGTTAAAGATAAGATGCCCACTGTAAGTGCATAGGGCATTTGAGTTTTTACATGGTCAATATGATCAGATGCACACGCTGTGGAAGATAAAATTGTAGTATCAGAAATTGGAGAACAATGATCACCAAAAACTGATCCAGATAAAACTGAAGCAAATGTAGCTAAAAATATGGGTGATTCAACAGTCGCATCTGGTGACATATTCAAAAGATGCATTGCCATAGGAACAACTACCGGAACCAATATAGACATGGTTGCCCAGGATGATCCGGTTGAAAAACTAATGGCTGCAGCGGTGATAAAAGTGATGAAAGGAAGCATGGCTGGTGATAAAATATTAGAAGAAATACTCACCAAATATTCAGCTGTTTTCAGATCTTTGCATACAGAACCAATGGTCCATGCCAACACTAAAATAATACAAGCCATTACCATAGATCTTACACCATTCACCCACGCATCTAACGTTTTCTCCAAGGTTAATATTTTTCGTCCAACTGTTAATCCAATTGCAGAAATACTAGAAAATGAAGCACCCCAAATAAGACTGGCATAAGGATCCGATGCACCAATGATATCTCGAAGTGTAGGATATTGCATATCAAGACTTCTTAGACCAGTAATAACCAAACCACCAATAGTTACAGCTACAACTATAAATATTGGAATAAATGCATTGTTCCAATGAGCAGTTGGTACTTTTTGTGTATCTTCTATTACACTTGGATCTGAAAGTGGTTTTGCGTGATCAGAAAGTACCTTACCAGTCGATAATGCACGAGTTTCTGCATCGTGCATGGGACCAAACTCTTTTTTCAGAAATATATTTAAAAAAATAAAAATCAATGTCAAAATACAATAAAAGGAAAAAGGGATACTTTGTAAAAAGGTAAAATAAGGATTTATAGTGACACCATATTGTTTATATGGAGATTCAAGCAAACTCATTTGAAATACAGACCAGCTACTGATTACGGCTAAACTTGCAACGGGTGCTGCAGTTGAATCCACGAGGTATGATAGCTTTTCCCGTGAGATTCTGGCTTTGTCAGTAAAAGGTCTCATCATATTCCCTACCAATAGGGTATTGGCATAATCGTCAAAAAATATAATTAAACCCATTGCTGTCGTAGCAAATTGACTTCTTCGGTTTGATGTAGCATACTTTGCGGCAAAATCTACTGCACCTTTCATTCCTCCATTGGCAGTAATTACACCTATTAGTCCACCAAAAGTCAATGTAAAGATCAAAATTGATGCATGACCATGATCTGTAACTGATCCGACGATGTACGTATCCAGAGCATTCGTAATCCCTGTTATTGGATTCCCAGTGATCATTGATACGCCTACCCAAATACCAATAAATAAAGCTAAATGCGCTTCGTGAGTAATAAGAGCCAAAATTATGGCAATGATAGGCGGCCAAATTGAAAGCCAGGACAATTCATCTTCTTTAATGGATGCTAATCCTACAGTTTCTGCTAAAGCTAGGCCTGCAAGCATTAGCCCCAAAATAGAAATGATTTTAAGCAATTTTATTAATTTCATTGCGAGTAAGTTAATTCTTGAATATTTGAATCCAAACCGCTAAAGCCATGAATAATTTTTATTTATTTAAAATAATCGTTTTATTTCTTTTTTTGAATGAAGTTGGGGAAATTCTAATTCTTACTAATGAATAAACTCGACCTATATCTATTGCGGCAATTCTGGATAATCCTGGGAATATCTGTTCTCGGTTTTGTTTCTATTTTTGTAATTGTTGATCTTATTGAAAATTTAGACCGATTCATGGATAATAAAGTTCCGTCACAAATTGTAATTCAATACTATCTCTATACTTTACCCTGGTTTGTGAGCATTGGGCTCCCAATGTCCATGCTATTATCAACAGTTTTCAGTTTAGGCTCAATGGTAAAACGAAACGAGTGGACAGCTATGAAAGCATCCGGGATAAGCCTTTATCGTGCTTCATTTCCATTACTTTTATCAGGAATTATCATGAGTGGAGGATCGTTTATTTTAGATAATAAATTGGTTGCAATTGGGAATGAAAAACGATTCGAGATCGACCGAGATTATGTAAAGCGAAAATCACGCCATAAATTAAAGAACACACTCAAAAATATTTTCCTCCAGAAAAATACATCAACACATATTTCATTATCTAAATATTATATAAAAAAATCAACCGGTCATGATCTAACCATAGTGGACCTGGGACATTCAAATATCCGAAAAAGGATTGATGCAAAAAAAATAGAGTGGAATCCAGTTACATCCAGTTGGGTATTAACAGGGTATTCTATTCGTGAATTTAATGAATATGGAGTTGAAACAGGGGTTACCTTGGGAGAATCAGATACGCTAATCACACTTAGTTTTTTACCAGAAGAGATCCAGCAACAAGCCCGAAAACCAGATGAATTAGATTATTTCAAGCTTACGGAACGAATTAAGGAATTAAAAGAAAATGGCGTCGATACCCTTCGATGGGAAGTTACACGATATTTAAAAATTTCTTTTGCCTTTACTAATTTGATAGTTGTTTTGTTTGGAATTCCATTGGTGGTATTAAAGGAGAAAAATAGTTTATCTTTCGGTGCTGGCGCCAGTGTTTTTGTTATTTTTGGATATTACGCCTTTATAAAGTTTGGCCAGTCACTGGGATTTAATGGAATTGTGGAACCTTTATTATCAGCTTGGTTAGGAAATATTTTATTTTTAGGTGGTGGGATAATATTAATGTGGCGAGCCAAAACGTAATTCTTTTTTAAAATGATTTTACTATTATAGAGCTGGTGAAGGACCTTCCTTTTCGCCTTTTTTTACTGGTTTTCCAACCCATGTAAATCCAAAAGAGAAATTGAATCCTTTCATGGTATGCAGCCACATGCCATTTCGGAAGGAAAAGCCTAGGTCAAAAATAACAGGGCCTTTTTTTACGCCAAAACCCATGGCCAATTCTTTCATTGCTCCACCAGCCCAAGAATAACCAATTCTCATTGGGATTGTTTGTATCCGATTCCACTCAACCGCCATAGCCCATTTCCATTGTTGTCGCGCATAATATTTATTTTCAAATCCAGCCACTAGATCTGTGGCAAATAAGAAATTATCCACTCTTTTCGATGCACCCAGTCTGAAAGTTGCCGGATACCGAGTGACAAATTCAGGCCGTTTACCATTCGCTAAGGTATCCACGAAAAAGATAGTCTCATTGGTGAATAAGGAGTCATTCCCAAGCTTGTCCATACGAATTGTATCAATATTGAATGTGTATAAAATGGATTCATTTAGATCCAGTGTATCATCTCCAAAGGTAAATGGATAAAATGAGTCCGTAAGTGGATTAATACTGGAAGGCTCCTTACCACCACCACTTTGATTCCATTTGATCGAACCTACCATATTGATAAATGATGCACCAAATTGCCACCCATTATATGGTCGAGAAACCACCCCAATATCAAGTCCAAATCCTGCACCACCCACACCCTGTCGGATGATATATTCTCCTGAACCATAGATACCCAGATCATCTGTTATCAAACTCGCTGAAGAAGAATCTTCATCTATCCCAAGATAAAATAATCCTTGCAGATATTTGGCCGTAACTCCCCAAGACATGGATTTAAAGGGTATTCCAAATGAAAATCCGTATTCGTTCAATCCCAAAATCTCATAATTGAATTCAAGATCCAAGTTCGGTTTTTGGCCATTGCCATAAAAAATGAGCTCCAATAATCCCATAGGTAATTTATAATTCTGTAAAATTATATTATTAGATGTAAAAGCCATATTCCCTTTAGAAATGTTCATAAAAGGAATTGGCATATGTGTGTCCACAAAAAACGCCATACCATCAGACGCTTCTAATTGATCGAAGAGTGCATCTTTCTCAGCAGTATTCAAAGTATCACCGCTATATTGTGCAATATTTTGAATAGAGAAAAAATTTCCCAATATACCTAAATCCAATTGAAACGCTTGAATCATAAATGGATTATTTTGTTGAAGTCCTATTATACCAGGATTAAAACCAACACAGAAAATTCCATCAGCAATAGTTGTGTAAGCTCCAGCCATTCCTACCATTCGTGGATCACGTTTGGTTTGGGCCTGAACAAAAATTCCAACCATGCAAAATATAAGAATAATTCGCTTCATCGATTACTCTTCATACTCAATTTTTGTTTTGGACGATTCATGCGGTTGGATCTGGATGGAGACCTGATCTTGATATAATGTCCATTGATATCACAAGCCTTCCCATTTGAAGACACTATTTTCAATCTTAATGAATCAGTTTCTAATAACCCACTGGTAGCCAAATCCCATGAATATGAACCAAGATTATCTAATCCTGATTCAATTTCTGTCCAATTATCTGTCAGTACACAATTGGCTGCCTTATAGGTCGTTGAATCTCCATGAATGGAATAATATAGATCCACTTTTTCAGAACTCGATCCGCCTACACTCCAGAGAATTTCATAGGTCGAATTGGTATATAATGTTTGTCCTCCATTGGGGTAAGTAATAATTAATTCAGGGTTTACTTCACCAAATGCACCGGAACTGCTTAACCGAAAAGTGATAAAGGAGCTAATCTCCATATAATCTTCAACCGATAAGAAGACGGCCACGGAATCTGTCCCAGGTAAATGAAATCTTGGCATGGTATAGTGGTTGCCATAATCTGTGAGTAAAAAGATCTGAGACGTATCGATAATACTAGAATAAACCCCGGTCCCTGGTACTGCCACCATACCTTCAGGGTACCCAGTTGAATCATCGGCACCATAAAGAGATTCCGGGTTTGGTAATGAAAATTTAAAAAGGGTATCCACGTAAGAAATAATTGTATCTGTACCGGATCCATTATATTTCACGATATAGGGTAAATCATCAAAACATTCAGAAAAATCTGTCATAACATTATAGATATAAACCAAACCACTATCCGGTGAAATATCACGGCATTTCCTGAGAATATATAAACTGTCCGTGGCATTTAGAATTCCCCATACTGCGAGAGAATCTCGAAAAATGGCTAATTGGGCTGCCGTCGTGTCGGTTGGGAATAATGAATCATTACTCATTAATACAGAAATTTCAGCCCCAAATGGCAAGGCGTTTGTAATGGTGGATACCAATTCTGTTTCAAGCAAACTATTCCGAATTTTATAGCGTGTATCGTGTTCAAATGTTTCAATTTCTGTGGCGATTCCTCCCATAAAGGTCATGGGCTCCAATTGAAGGACAAATGGAATAGTCACACGAAATCCACCTGCAATAGCTTTATTAGCTTCAATGGATCCACGACCATCTACCTTCACCTCAGGTGTAATAATCAGACTTACGGGATTGGATGCAAGTAAATCAATAATAGAAGAACAAGTGTCGCAGGGTGCATTTGTAACAGAATATGATGGTAAACTATCATCAACCGATTCATAAATTGTAATAGTTGTTCCCAGCTTGCTCAAACCAATGATGGTCATGGCAGTATCCGAATTTGAATCCGTTAATGGAAACCCAATTGTATCAATTATCACCGGTACATAAGTAAGCTCACCAAGGGAGTTATAGCCTTTGAATTCCATAACCATTTGAATAGGTAATCTAATCTGATTCTTAAAAATAATCTCGAAAACTGCTTCAGTGGGAATGGCACCTGTAAAACCTGCCGGGAATTCCTGTTCAGTGGGTTCCGCAGGCATTTCCATGTAAAGGTTTGCAGCAATGGACGAGAACGATAACTGCTCTAACTTCATATTCATGGTGAATTCACCCAAGGGTGAACCATCTAAGGGTATGGATGCTTTTTGCTCTGGGATTGTAATATCAAGCACAAGGTCAAAACTTGTAAATGCACTGTCCGGCCAGCCATCATTATTATTATCTCCGTCTGTGCTTTGTAATGTATATCCACGCAAATCAAATGTTTTATTGATCTCTATACCGTTTTTTAAAACAGTATCAATTTTTACGGAGTCACCATCAAGGGTGGGTGAGAAATTCTGGAAATTCAATAAGAAATTCATATCGAATGGAAAAGAGCTAGCCAAATCGCGAATGATCAATTTATTCTCGTTATAAGCTGCGCCCTCCTTTTTAAGCACATTTCTATAAATTTCCATTTTGCTTATACCAGACTCAGACATATCCATTTCAGGTAATTCCATTGGTGGCATTTCAATGCCGTCTGACATGGAATAATTATTTGTTGTTACATCAATACTATCAATTCCTGCCATTTTAAATGTGATATTGAAATCAACATACAATGACCCGGGAGGAATTGTTACATAATCAGTCGACGCAGAACTCAAAGACATATTAGTTGCCATTTTCAAGAAACTTGTCAACCCCTTGCCAGATAAATCTGTTGTGTCTGCATATGTGACACCTTGAGAGATTGATGGAATCTGATTATGGTTTGCCAATGTATCAGAAAGAGGTTCAGAAGATCCAGCGACCATTCTAGAATAAACGCCCACTATATCAGTAGGGATCCCATTATTTTTAAATAGAGTCCGATAAACACTGTTGGTAGCATGGCTAGCAATAATAAGCGTATCTACGCTTGCAATGATGGGCGGATCATCGGGGAGTGGTATTGAAGACAATCCTAGATCAATTGTTGTATCTAATGCACTGCTCAAAACATCCATTGCAGTATTAAATGAATATACTATTGCTAAATTGTATAGGTCTGCTTCTATTACTCTAGGAATATCCGAAGGAAAAGAAAATGGAGTATAGTCTGCAATCTTTATTGAAATTGTAGTGTCATAAGGCTCTGGAGGGAATACCGTAGTGTCTGCTAAAGTGATAGTTGTGTCTATATAATAATCTGTTGTATCGAGATAAAGTAAAGTATCATATAAAACCACATCTATTCGTTGACTAATTGTAATCTCCGGTAGCTCTATATCCATACTAATTCCAGCAATTTCCCCAGATGCAATTGCTTGATCAAGCCCTAGTGGCACAGAAGGAAGACCGGGAAGTTCTGTGGCAGGCATTTCTCCTTCCTGTATAATTTTAAATCCAAGTGAATCATCTGTAAGAAAAATGCCCGCAGATGAATCGGAAATATCAGCCATTTGATATCTGGTTTGAACTAGTGGAATTTTTAAATCAAGATACCAGGTGGGCATTTCGAACTTGGTAGGGATATCAAAATCGCACGCTACCGTCACCATTAAAAATATGGTCAGAAAAGCATGTAGAAATCCCGTCTTCCAACGGAATTGGTGGTTATTCGGATTTACCTTCATTTTATTGCAAATAGTGTTTGGACTTCCGCATTCAAATTTGTAGAATAAATCTGAGAGAACCAAAAACAAAAAACCCCATAATATTTTATGGGGTTTTTATTTTATTTAATAGATTAGATTAATATCGATAGAGTTCAGGCTTATAGGGCCCCACTTTTGAAACACCAATATAGTCAGCCTGCTCATCGGTCATTGTCGTCATTACACCCCCAAACCCACTCACCATTCCGGCTGCAACTTCTTCATCAAGTTTCTTTGGTAAAACATCAACTCTAATATTTGATAATTTTTCATTAAGAGACAAATCAGCAAATTTCGCATCAAATAAAAGCATTTGTGCCAACACCTGATTTGCAAATGATCCGTCCATAATCCGAGATGGGTGCCCTGTTGCATTTCCTAGGTTAACCAATCGACCTTCAGATAATAGAATTAAATAATCATTTTTATCATCACTTCTGAATATGCGGTGAACTTGTGGTTTTACTTCATCCCACTTCCAATTATTGCGCATAAATTGGGTATCTATTTCATTATCAAAGTGACCAATATTGCAAACCACTGAACCCGATTTTAATGATTGCAGCATGGCTTTATCACACACATTGATGTTCCCGGTCGTTGTTACAATCAAATCGGTGGTCGACAATAAGTCTTCGTTAATACCATCAATTGTGCCTGTGTTAATTCCGTTCCTATAGGGAGAAACCACCTCGAATCCATCCATACATGCTTGCATTGCGCAAATTGGATCAATTTCGCTAATCTTAACGATCATTCCTTCTTGACGTAATGATTGTGCTGAACCCTTTCCCACATCACCATATCCAATGACCAAAGCTTTTTTCCCAGCCATAAGAATATCTGTGCCACGTTTAATGGCATCATTTAATGAATGGCGACATCCGTATTTATTATCATTTTTGGATTTGGTTACCGAGTCATTCACATTTATCACTGGAACTTTAAGAGAGCCTTCTTCAACCATCTCTAACAAGCGATGAACGCCCGTTGTGGTTTCTTCACTAATACCATGAATCTTATCTAGCATTTCAGGATATTTTTCATGTAACATTTGGGTTAGATCGCCCCCATCATCCAAAACCATATTGGCATCCCAAGGATTACCATCTTTTAGGATGGTCTGCTCAATACACCATAAAAATTCTTCTTCAGTTTCACCTTTCCATGCAAATGTTGGAATATCAGCATCAACCATTGCCGCTGCTGCATGATCTTGAGTTGAAAAGATATTGCAGGATGACCACCGAACTTTGGCCCCTAAATCAACAAGGGTTTCCATCAGTACTGCAGTTTGAATAGTCATATGAATACAGCCAAGAATTTTTGCATCTGCCAAGGGTTGTGAATCTTTGTATTTTGCCCGGAGCGTCATGAGAGCAGGCATTTCCGCTTCTGCAAGTTCTATTTCCTTTCGGCCGAAACCGGCCAAATCTATATCGGCTACTTTGTAATCATTATTTTTTATTGTATTATTGTTCATTTTCATCTCCATTGATGAGTTTAATCAAAATGAACGTCGTTATAATAGCCAAGCCTGATTGGAAATTATTTCCAATGCAACGCTCCTTGGCAAGTTTGGGATAAAACCCAACTGAAATTATTTTTTATCTTTAAGTAGTTGAACCATATCAGTTTTTTCCCAAGTAAACGATTCCAACTCGCGACCAAAGTGTCCATAGGCTGCTGTTTGTCTGTATCTGGGTTTTTTCAAATCTAAATGTGCAACAATTTCTCCCGGTCGTACAGGAAACACTTCTTTGGCAATTTCAGTGAGTTTTTCATCACTAATCTCCCCTGTACCAAATGATTTCACGTAAAACGAAGTGGGTTCCGCAACGCCAATGCTGTATGATAATTGCACTTCACATTTATCCGCTAGACCTGCAGCCACAATATTCTTAGCAATATAACGAGCCATATAGGTTGCACTTCGATCCACCTTGGATGGGTCTTTTCCGGAAAAAGCACCACCACCATGTGGAGCAGATCCACCATAAGTATCAACAATGATTTTCCGGCCCGTTAACCCTGTATCTGCTTCTGGACCACCATAAACAAACCTACCTGTACCATTTACAATATAATCTTCGGAGTAGGGATAATCAAAAGAATCTAAAACAGGTTTTATAATATGGTCAATCACTTCACTTTTTACAAATTCCAATTCTTTTTCTTCTGTTCCATATACGGCTAACATGTCATCGTGCTGTGTAGCAATAACCACTTTTTCTACAGAAACTGGTTTCCCGTCTTCATAATTGACTGATACTTGGGATTTACCATCCGGACGAAGCCAGGGCAAGGTACCATCTTTTCTCAATTCTGTTAATCTTTCTGTAAGTCGATGCGCAATCTGGATTGGGAGTGGCATGAGTTCGGGTGTTTCATTACAGGCATACCCAAACATGAGTCCTTGATCGCCAGCACCTTGTTCGGAGATATCATCTGAATCAACACCTTGAGCTATTTCCAAACTTTGCTCATGGAGCATAGATATAACTTGAACATCCTCGGGGTCAACTCCACTATTACCTTTATGATATCCAATATCTTTAATTGTTTGTTTTACAACTTTTTCTACTTCAGTAGACCCATTGGTTCGAACTTCACCGGAAACCACAACAACTCCTTTTGTTGCCAAAGTTTCACAGGCCACATGGGCGTTGGGATCTTTCGCTAAAATATGGTCTAAGATTGCATCTGAAATTGCATCGCATGCTTTGTCTGGATGCCCTTCTGTGACTGATTCTGATGTAAATAAATATTTGCTCAATTTAGCTTCCTAATGTTTTTATTCGCTTTTATTAATTAATTATACAAATTTGATGCGAAAATTACGAAATTCAATTTAAGAATACTGCTTTGATTTAATACAGAATTCCCGATAAATACGAGCTAATTCCTGGAGCATTTCAACCGAAGATTGAAAATTGTAGGACATAATATGTTCTACATTTAAACCAATCGGAACTTTTAAATTTTTCTCCGTAATCGATCTGAGTGTATCATTCAAAACTTCTATAGCAACATCTAAGGATCTTTCAATCATAGAACCAGGCCTCCCTTGTAAATAACGCTCTGTCTCACTTGGGATTTCAACACCTAGCCATTTTAAAAATTCAATATTTTTTTGGGAGGAAACCGGAGCAAAGCTCAAAAGTAGGCGGCGTGGAAATGTATTGAGCTCATCACACCTTTCTTGGTAATGACCAATCATTTTTATAATATTGGAAGAATCGTATAAAACCTGTGTTGTGAAAAATTCAGAACCATTCTCACTTTTTGTGATCAAATTCTTTGATTCTGAAATTCGACTAGGAATTGCAATTCCACCGCAGAATATATCACCGCCATTCTCATTATATTCACTTGAGACTGACTTTAATACTTCATTTACAGAAGGTCCAGGGTATTTAACATTACTAGACTCTCCCCCCACAATGATTAAATTTTCAATTTCATAATCCTTATTTGTCTCTTCTATCCATTTCATCTGGACATCAAAAGGTTCATGGACAACGACTCTATTCACAATGGCTTCCACCCCAACAATATCTTGGAGAAGTCTACCAAATTCCCTGGGCTCACCTCGCTTTTGATTTACCACTGGACGTTTTCCTCGGCCACCTTCATCCAATACTTCTGGAATATTAATGGCATCAATATGGGTTTGTGATAAGAGTGAACTAATAATCTCGCCATAGGAATTCAATGTCCCATCTTTTTCTCGTGGTGGTAAAATTTCGTAAGCAACAACAGGACGCTGCGGTTTTTTTATTTTATCTCGTATTCTCATATAATTTTAATTTGTTCGATTATTTTGGTTTTAAATATTTTTTAATACGCTAAAATATTGGGATTCAGGATGAGAAAGATAAAACCCGCATACAGAAGCCGTGGGCCACATGGCTCTCGATTCTGTCAAAGAAACACCTATGGCGTTTTCCACATCCAAGAGTTTCCATATTTTATCTTTTTCTGCATGATCAGGACAACTGGGATATCCAGGTGCCGGCCTAATTCCCTGATATTTTTCCCCCATTAATTCTTCTTTCGAATAAATCTCATTAGGGGCATAACCCCAGTCATTTTTTCGAATTTTTTCATGGAGCCATTCAGTAGCAGCTTCTGCATATCGATCAGCTAACACTTTTACCATAATAGCATTATAATCATCGTGGTCTGATTCAAACTGCTCAACCAGTTTTTCTAATCCATGTCCAGCAGTAACAGTGAACAACCCAATATGATCATCGCCATTTGGAGAAATATAATCCGCTAGACAAAAATTAGGTTTATTCCCTTTATCTATTAATTGACGGGGAAAATTAAACGTAATATCATTTTTTATTAAATGCACTTCTTCTTCTTTGGATTGAGCAGGAAAGATCCCAAACACTGCCTTCGCTGTTAATGATTTTGATTCGATGAGAGATGCCAACATATTTTGAGCATCATTAAAAAGTTTTCCCGCTTCGACTCCTTTTTCAGAGTCATTTAAAATTCCTGGATAGGTGCCCTTGAATTCCCACGCATGAAAAAATGGTGACCAGTCAATATAATCCTTTAGCTCATTTAAAGATATTGATTCAATCTTTTGAATCTCGGGGTTTTGTGGTTGAAATGGATTATAAACCAAATTAGGTTTTCTATTTCTAGCCTCATTAATCGGTAAAAATTTTAATTTTTGTTGATTTTGATAAAAGGTTTCACGAATTGTTTTATATTCTTTTTTTGTTTTATGAACCAGCTCCTTTTTATGATCCGGATTTAATAATTTGCTTACAATGCCCACACATCTACTAGCATCAATAACATGAATAACGGAAGATGAATATTTTTCTTCTATTTTGACCGCGGTATGTTTGCGACTTGTAGTAGCACCGCCAATCAATAAGGGCACTTCAAATTTTTGCCTTTCCATTTCTGATGCTACATAAACCATTTCATCCAAGCTTGGAGTTATGAGGCCAGAAAGGCCAATGATATCCGCATTGGCTTTCTTTGCTTCAGATAATATTTTATCTGCTGGGACCATAACACCGAGATCAATAATATTATATCCATTGCAGCCCAAAACAACGCCTACAATATTTTTTCCAATATCATGAACATCCCCTTTTACTGTTGCTAAAACAATAGTTCCATTGGAAATATCAGCAAGCCCTTTTTCTTCTTTTTCTTTCTCGATAAATGGTATCAAATGAGCAACCGCTTTTTTCATAACCCGGGCTGATTTTACCACTTGGGGGAGAAACATTTTCCCCGAGCCAAATAAATCTCCAACGCGATTCATTCCATCCATCAATGGACCTTCAATCACTTCAATCGACCGGTCAAATTGAATCCGAGCCTCTTCAGTATCTTCTACAATAAATTTGTCAATTCCTTCAACCAAGGCGTGAGACAATCTTTCCTGGATCGGCAATAATCGCCACTCATTATTAAATTTTTTCTCTTGCTTGATTCCAATAAACCCTTCAGCCAATTCAACTAATCGGTCTGTGGCATCGGGATGACGATCAAATAAAACATCTTCGATAGCATCACGAAACGATGGTTCAATATCATCATAAACAACCAATTGTCCCGCATTAACAATTCCCATATCCATTCCATTTTGGATGGCATGATAAAGGAAACAAGAATGCATGGCTTCACGAACACCATTATTTCCACGAAATGAGAATGAAAAATTGCTAACCCCACCACTGACATGCACTAGGGGCATTTTTTCTTTTATAGCTCTTGTAGCATCTATAAAAGCTTTTCCATACTGATTATGTTCTTCAATGCCTGTTGCCACTGCAAAAATATTAGGATCAAAAATGATATCTTCCGGGCTTAATCCAACTTTTTCAGTTAATAATACATAAGCCCTTTGACAGATATCGACTTTTCGCTCAAAGGTATCCGCCTGGCCCTGTTCATCAAATGCCATAACGACAACGGACGCACCATATTTTTTGACTAATTTCGCGTGCTTGATGAATTCTTCTTCACCTTCTTTCAAGGAGATGGAATTCACAACACCCTTCCCCTGAATATTCTTTAATCCGGTTTCAATAACGGTCCATTTTGAAGAATCAATCATTATAGGGACTTTAGAAATCTCTGGTTCCGAAGCGATTAATCGTAAGAATTGTTCCATAACTTCTTCAGAATCAATCAATCCATCATCCATATTCACGTCAATGATCTGTGCACCATTCTCCACTTGTTGGCGAGCCACAATCAGAGCATCCTCGTATTGGTCATCTTTGATCAATCTTTTGAATTCTAAAGACCCGGTAACATTGGTTCGTTCACCCACATTAATAAAATTGGAATCAGGGCGAATAATAAGTGGTTCTAAACCACTTAATTTTGTCAATAGTTCAATTTTTGGAATTTCTCGTGGAATTATACCTTCAATCGATTTGGAAAAGGCAGCAATATGGTCTGGTGTTGTACCGCAGCATCCACCAACAATATTAACCAAACCTGATTCTGAAAATTCTTGGAGAAACCCTGACATTTGTTTTGGCGTTTCATCATAGCCTCCAAATTCATTAGGAAGCCCAGCGTTTGGATAAACAAAAACATTTGTATTTGCAATTTGAGAAAGTGCATGCACATAAGGGCGAATCTGTTCCGCTCCTAAAGCACAATTCAATCCCACAGCTAAAAGATCAATGTGTCGGATCGAATGCCAAAATGCTTCTACAGTTTGACCGGAAAGTAGACGTCCACTTGCATCGGTGATTGTTCCAGAAACCATGACAGGAATTTCATTTCCCATATCTTCAAATAAAGATTGAATTCCAAAAAGAGCTGCTTTGCAATTCAAGGTATCAAAAACCGTTTCCACCATTAAAATATCACACCCACCATCTACAAGACCTTTGGCTTGGTCATAATAGGCATCCGATAATTCATCGAATGAAATATTTCGAAAACCAGGATTGGATACATCTGGGCTCATGGATGCGGTTTTATTAGTCGGGCCTAATGAACCACAAACAAATCTTGGTTTGTCTGGAGTCTTTAATGTGATTTCATCAACTACGTTCCTGGCAATCTTTGCAGCTGCCTTATTGATTTCATAAACTAAATCTTCTGTTTGATAATCAGCTTGAGAAATGCTAGTTGCGTTGAATGTATTGGTTTCAATGATATCAGCGCCTGCATCCAGGTAAGCGCGGTGGATCTCACCCACCACATCAGGGCGAGTTAAACACAGGAAATCATTATTCCCTTTCAAGTCGCATGGATGATTTTCAAAACGATCTCCACGGAAATCTGACTCTGAAAGACCGTATGACTGTACCATGGTTCCCATGGCACCGTCCAGGACAAGAATTCTATTTTTTAGTATGTCTTTTATTTTTTGCATAAAAAAAGCCGGCGCTGTGTCCGGCTTCGTACTTCAAAACTTTTTTAGCGCTTGTTTTACGTCGCGGCAATATGGTGCAAATCACGACTCACTAAAATTAAATAAACTCTATAAGAGTTCAAATATTTTATTTTCCCTGTTTATCTATGGTTATGGAGTAACTCCATATGTTTTTTAAGTTGTAGCATTGTTTTTTCAACAGCATCATCAATGGACTTGGTCATGTTTTTTGTCACTGCTTTTGCGAAAAATCTATTCCCAGGAACTGATAAACTGATCTCTGCGGTATGGTCGTTATGCTCATGCTCCAATATAATCTGGCATTGTGTTGCTCTGTCATTGAATTTTATGAATTTTTGAACTTTATTCTCAGCATATTCACGAATGTTATGTGGTGCTTGAAAATGTCTAGCAACAAACTCTATAACCATAATGTCACCTTTTTGTTTTTTTACAATGAAGGCCCGGCATTTAATACCGCTGTATCACCTAAATCATATTGTTTATAATTCGCCTGGAATTTTTGAACTAATTCTTTTGCTGTGGCATGGTACTCATCCAAGTTATCCCATGCACGAACAGGATTCAAAAGATTTGAATCAATTTCGCCAAGAGATATTGGGGTTTGAAATCCAAAATATGGATCTGTTTCAAATTCGGATTTTTCAATCTCTCCACCCAAAATCGAATTAATAATCTCTCTTGTTTTTGGAAGGCTGAAACGTTTGGCTCCTGATTTTGCGCTAACTCCTACCCATCCAGTATTTACCAGATAAACATCTACATCAAATTTTTCCATTTTCTCTTTCAAGAGTTCTGCATAACGCAAGGGATGGAGTGTCAAGAATGGGCCGCCAAAACAGGGAGAAAAAGTAGCAGTTGGTTCTGTAATCCCTCGCTCTGTACCTGCTACTTTTGCCGTATATCCGCTGATGAAATGATACATGGCTTGGTCAGATGATAATTTCGCCACTGGTGGCAAAACACCATAGGCATCACATGTTAAAAAGATGATTTTTTCTGGATGACCTGCAATACTGGGTTTTCCCTGCCCATATACAGAATTATCAATATGATTTAATGGATATGAAACGCGTGTATTTTCTGTTTTAGACCCATCAGTAAAATCAATGACTTTGGTATCTTTGTTATAGACTACATTTTCCAGCAATGCACCTTTTCGGATTGCATTATAAATATCCGGCTCTTCATCCTTATTCAAGTTGATAACTTTTGCATAACAGCCACCTTCAAAATTGAAGATTCCATCATCAGACCAACCGTGTTCATCATCTCCAATCAACGGGCGAACCGAATCGGTAGACAATGTGGTTTTTCCAGTACCGGATAGACCAAAGAATATAGCAGGGTTACTATCATCCACATATACATTTGCGGAACAATGCATGGATAACACACCCTGCTGTGGTAATAAATAGTGAAGAACAGAAAATATACCCTTCTTCATTTCACCGCCATATTCTGTTCCGCCAATTATGGCAATTCGTCTCCCAAGATGAAATAAAATAAATGTTTCAGAATTCATTCCTAATGTTTTGAAATCTTTGTTGGAAACATCCGATGCATTAATAATGGTGAATTCTGGGTTAAAATCATCTAGTTCGCCATCTTCCGGACGAATAAACATATTATGGACAAAATGAGCCTGCCATGCTTTTTTGGCAATGATCCGGACATTCAATGAATAGGTTGGATCCGCACCGGCAAAGCCATCAAAAATATATGTTTTTGAATCATCTGACCTGTTATAATAGTTCACAACTTTATTATAAAGCACATCAAATACTTCTTCAGAAACTTTACGATTCACCGGCCCCCACCATATCTTTTCGGTAGAACTAGGCTCATCCACAATGTATTTATCATTGGGTGAACGACCCGTATAAATCCCTGTGTCCACCATGGCAGCGCCCCGAAGTCCAATAGCGCCCTCACCATTACCTACAATATCGGTCACCATGGATTCAACGGAAATATTCCTATGAACATTTGTTAAATCTAATAACCCGAGTTTAGCTAACCCTAGGTCATTTCCTGAAATCTTCATTAGTTACTGTTCCTCATTCTATCCATGTGGATGTGCGTCCTTGTAAATCTCTTTCATTTTTTTTGGATTTACTTTCGTATAAATCTGAGTTGAAGAAATACTACTATGCCCCAGTAGTTCCTGGATAGAACGAATATCTGCATCATTTTCTAATAAATGTGTACCAAAAGTGTGACGTAATGTATGGGGGCTCGCACCTGTTCTCCCACCCAATACTGCTTTTAAATAAATATTAACTCTTTGCTGGATTGTTCTTCTTGCTATTCGCTTTTCGCCACGGCCTGTAAATAAGGGTGTTTCTTGGGGAGACACCCAACTTTCCCCTCGTTTATTTAAGTATGATTCTAATGCGTTTTTTGCCGGCTTTCCGAATGGGACAATACGCTCTTTATTCCCTTTACCTAAAACTCTTAACAATTTTTCTTGTGGGTTTACAGACCCGATATTAAGTCCTGCCAATTCATTCAACCTGATTCCAGTGGCATAAAATAATTCTAAAATTGCCCTATCTCTTTTACCGATAAGTGTTCCTGCGTCTGGCATTTTCATAAGATCTTCAATTTTATTTTCTTGAACAAATGTAGGAATTTTTTTTTCAACTTTTGGTGTTTTGATATGAATGGCGGGATTATCACGAATGGCTTCTGCCTGGACAAGATAATTAAAAAGTGATTTTACGGAAGCAAGTCTGCGGGCCACTGTTTTGGCCGAATTCCCTTTTTCGTACTCTTTCCCCAAAAAATGACGTATTGCTTGGCGGTCAATTTTTCCAAAATCTTTTAGAAGAATTGAGTCATACTGATATATAAAATTCAAGAATTGTTCCAAGTCGTGTTGATACGCAGTAATCGTATGTGCAGAATATCCGCGTTCAAATTGGATATAATTCAGGAATTCTTTTAGGGTTTCTGTGCCATTATTCATCATAGAATGATTCAATTGAATTCATTAGATTTAAAAAATCTGATGGTAACGTTGACTCAAATGTCACGGGTAATTTAGTTGTTGGATGTGTGAATTCCAACCGTGTTGCATGAAGGGCATGACGGTTAAATTTTTTCATTTTCTTTTTATAATAATTCGTGAATTCAGGAAGAAATCCTCTAGTCTTTGAAAAACCTCCCCCATATTTCATATCACCAAAAATCGGATATCCCAAATAAGTGGCATGAACCCTAATTTGATGGGTTCTCCCGGTTTTTGGATAAAATGACACTTTGGATAAATGCCTAAATTTCTTTTCTACTTTATATTTTGTGATGGATGATTTCCCATCTTCCGAAACCGTAAATGATGTGGGATCTTTCTTTTTTCTAGCAATAGGTTGGTCTATTTCACCGGTGTTTTCTGTCCAAAGTCCCCAAGTTAATGCGGTATATTTTTTCTTAACCTGTCGATTAAGAAACTGATTCGCCAGATTCGCATGTGCCATATTAGTTTTTGCAATAACCATAATCCCTGAAGTGTTTGCGTCTAACCGATGCACAAGACCGGGACGGATTTGGCCATTTAAGTCCGATAAGGAATTAAAATGATCAACAAGACCATTTACCAAGGTTCCAGTTGTAATTCCTGTCCCAGGATGAACCACTAATCCTGCAGGCTTATTGATAATAACGATTTCTTCATCCTCAAAAAGAATGTCTAGATCCATCTTTTCAGGAATCAAATTAGAATTGAGTTCAACAATTTCTTGTGGTTCCACATTAATTATATCATTGAGTTCAAGTGTGTAACCGGTTTTCCGGTTAAGTCCATTCACCAGAACATTATTTGACCTGATCCAAGATTGTATTCTTGAACGGGAGTAGTCAGGCATTTGGGAAACCAAATACTTGTCTAACCGAAGTCCAACCACTTCGGATTGCTGAATATGAAAACAGATCAAGGTAGAGAATTTTTAATAGATTCTTTTTTTTCCAAGACAATAGAGTGATAAATGAAGAGGGCCATACCAACCGTCACAGCGGAGTCGGCTACATTAAAAATATACCAGTGAAAGTTACCAATCATAAAATCAAGAAAATCCACAACACTTCCATTGATTATACGATCAACAAGATTTCCAATTGCTCCAGAAAGAATTAAAGCTAGACCATATTTGACTAGAGGATGGCCATCCCTTTCTTTCCATAGTAATCCAATGATGAATGCAGTCAATAATAGTATAAGGGAAATGAGAAAGAATTTTCCACCAGGAAAAGATAAGCCAAATGCCATGCCATCATTTGTCACATAGGTCAAATGAAAGAAATCCTGTATAATAGGTTTTGACTGGTAAAGGCGAAGGGATGATTTAATCGCCCACTTAGACCATAAGTCTAAAGAAACGACGGCTATGATTAGCCCTAAAAGGCTCATGAGAGATTAAGCCAGATTTAGTTTTTCTTTTTCTTTACATTGAACGCATTTTGTTGCGGTGGGAACTTCCATCATCCGTTCTTCAGGAATCAGTTCATTGCAGATGGCGCATATACCGAAGGAACCGTCAACGATTCTTTCCAATGCTTTGGTAAGGGATTTATGATAATCAGTTTCACGATTCATGAAATGAAACCCTTTTTCGCGTTCGTAGGAATCTGTTCCTGCATCTGCCATGTGCAAACTATAAACAGCATCCTGAGCCATCCCTGAATTGCCACGAGTATTGGTATCAAGTGTAACCTTGATATCTTCCATTTCATGATCAACATCATCGAGTCTGCCTTGAATACTTTTTTTAAATTTTTGGAGTTTCGTTTTTGAATATGATTTTATTGGCATTTGGCTATCCTTCTTATATCTTTTTTAAATCAATAATAAACATTTTTTCATTTAATTCAACAGACCCTGAATAATCTGCATTTTCAATTTTTTCTGAAATAATATTTGACAAAGTTTCATTCTGAAAGTAAGTGTTAAACTTACCCACAGCTTCGGCGATTTGCCCATCTAAATCCCAAGAAATTTCAATACGGTCTTCTACAGCAAACCCAGCATCTTTTCTCATGTTTTGTACCGACCGAACCACATCCCTCACAATGCCCTCAAGAATCAAATCTTCTGTCAGTTCTAACGATAACCCAACTGTGATACCACTATCACTCGCTGCGGCAAAACCTTCTTCGGCTTTAGTTTCAATAAAGATATCATCCCGGGTTAAGGAATACTCGCCATTTTTTAGAATTATTTCACCTGTGGATTGGATATTTTCTACCAAATCAATGGGATTACTCTGCTCAAGAAGTATCCTGATCTCTGCCAAACCTTTTCCATATTTTTGTCCCAATGTTCGAAGGTTTGGTTTTATCTTATATAAAATAAGTTGATCTGCATCTGTAATTCGTTCAATTGATTTCACATTGAGTTCATCCAAAACAACATCTTGGTTATTCATAATAAATAGTGCGATTTGATCGTTTTCAACTGCAAAAGATACTTTTGATAAAGGTTGACGAATTTTCTGGCTGGATTGATTCCTGGCAGACCGCCCCAATTCCACCAATTTTTTAAGGGAATCAACATTGGCTATCAAATCAAGATCGATCCAGGATTCATCTGGTTTTGGATAATCACAAAGATGTATGGATTCTACTGCTTCTATTTCAGAATTTCGTACCAAATTTTGGTAAATAGTTTCTGATACAAATGGAAGAACCGGACCAGCCAATTTAATTGTGTGGGTGAGTACATAATAAAGTGTGGCATAAGCCGCATTTTTATCGTTGTCGTCTTCAGATTTCCAAAAACGACGCCGGTTCCTGCGAATATACCAATTCGATAGATCTTCCAAGTATGTATCAAAAGATCTCATAAATTCATCAACTCGAAACAAATCCATCGATTTATGAGCATCCTTGATAAGCAAATGGGTCTTCGCTAAAATCCATTTATCCAAAATCGTTAATGAAGATTTTCTTAACGGATGTTCACTCGGATCAAAACCGTCCACAGAAGCATAGGTGGCATAAAAAGAATAAATGTTCCATAATGTGATTAATTTTTTCCGGACTTCATCCGCAGCGCCATAGCCAAACAAAAGGTTATGCTCAATATGCTGCAAAGAATACATCCAACGCATCACATCCACACCCATTTTTTCTGCCGCATCATCGAACCAGATCGCATTACCCCAACTTTTATGCATATCCCGTCCTGTTTCGTCTTTGACCAATGCGTGACCAAGTAATGTTTTGAAAGGTGCTACTCCCTCTAATTCTGCCGACATAGCCAGCATGGAATAAAACCAATTTCTAAATTGCCCTGGAAAACATTCCGTCACAAAATCGCCGGGGAACCATTCATTCCAGTATTCACGATCAGAATTATATTTTAATGTAGAAAAGGGAACGATTCCCGCATCTAACCATGGATTTCCAACATCCTTAATCCGAGTACCAATTAAACCTGTTTCAGGATGTTTGATTTTCACCGAATCGATCCACGGACGGTGAGGCGATTTTCCATCAAATTCTTCCCACCCATCAACAGCCAATTCTTTTAATTCTTCTTTTGATCCTACAACAAAAAATGATCCATCGTCAAATGTCCAGATAGGTAGAGCTAATCCCCAGAAGCGTTTTTTGGAGATCATCCAGTCACCCATATTATCTAACCATTCATGTTCACGATCCTTGCCAAATTCCGGTATCCAATTGATATCATCGACGATCTTTTTAATCTTCTCCCGCCAATCCATATTGATGTACCATTCATCAACAAGACGGAACACCAATTCATCACCGGAGCGCCAACAGTGGGGATAGACATGAGGATAATCTTCAACGTGGAAAAGGAATCCACGCTTTTTTAAATCTTTAATTATAGCTTCTGTCGTAGATTTTTCTGTTGCAACTTTTCCTGTGAGCCACCCGAATTTTTCGATGAATTTTGATTCATCGTCTAAAGGGGCAATATCGACAAGCCCTAGTTTTTTCCCAACTTTATGATCAATGTCACCACATCCTGGTGCCATATGAACAATTCCAGTTCCCTCTCCTGCCACAACTATATCATTCCCAATATTATCCTTTCCAGGGTCAACAACTTTGTGCAGGATTTTTGATGTCACTCCTTTTTCTTTCAAATTTTCATTGATAATCGGGAATCCGCCGGGCTCAAGTTGCGCTTCAAAATCATCAAAAGGCCCATCATATTCCCAGCCCACCATTTCGGCACCTTTAAGAGTACCACATTCTTCGTATCCACCTCGTTCCTTGAATATTTGTGCAATTGTTTTGAGTTTTGGAACACCTTCCACCCATTGCTTTTTATCCTTGAATTGTTTTTCTAATCGCTTGAATTCGAGATTCTCTTTCGCAAAATAATAAATAGATCCATCTTGTGCTTTAAGTTTAACATAATCCAGATTCACATTAACACCAACCACCACATTTGATGAAAGTGTCCAAGGGGTTGTGGTCCAAACTAACAAATATTCATTTTCGCTGCCTTTTATTGGAAATCGAACAAATACAGATTGATGAGCAACAAGTTTCCGCCCTTCAATAATCTCCATCTGAGAATAAGATGTGCCCGATCGACCACTCCAAGGGACAACATCATTACCGCGGTACACCTTCCCTTCTGTCCATAGTTTTTTTAAAAATGACCAGATTGTATAATTATTCTCATCGGACATGGTGTAATAGGAATTATCCCAATCCATCCAATATCCGAGTCGCTTAGATTGTTCGGTTTGTATTCTCGAATATTTCTCAACGCGCTCCTTGCAAAGGGTAACAAATTTTTCAATACCGTATTCTTCAACCTCGCGCTTGGACTTAAAGCCTAATTCTTTCTCAACTTCAATCTCTACCCATAACCCCTGGCAATCAAATCCATTTTGATATCGAAGATCAAAACCGGACATTGCTTTATAACGATTATAAATATCTTTTAGGGATCGACCCCAGGCATGGTGCACGCCCATGGGATTATTGGCAGTTATAGGACCATCGATAAAACTCCATTTGGGTTTTCCCTTATTCTGTTTCCGACGTTTTTCGAAAATGCCGTTCTTTTCCCAGAATTTCAGGATATCATGCTCTGCCGCAATGAAATCAACTTTGGTATTTACTTTTTTAATGCTCATGATATTGGAAAAATATTAATCAAAATGTGACGGGTAAATTATCTCAATTCAGTAAAGATAGTCACGGTTGTTTTATAAATAAAAAACGCCCCGAAGGGCGTCTTTTATTAAAAACTGTTTTAGTTATTTAAAATTAAGCGTATAGAACCTGGAACCTCCATTTGGTTTCTTTACCAACACAAGTATAGCATTCCTCTCACGGGATTGTTCCACCAATCGATTGAAGTTTTTAACAGAAGTTACTTTTTCAGTACCCACGCGTTTTATAATATCTCCCTCACGAATCCCTTTATCATATGCTTCTCCGTTGGGATCAATTCGAGTAACAACCAAAGCATCATTTTCTTTGAGATCATATTTTTCTTTGAGCGAATCAGTGATTTTTTTCAGCTGTAAACCAAACTCATTTGACTTAACCCTTTCACTGGTTGCATATTGCCGGGGGTTATCAGGCAGTTCCTCTAGGACTACTTTCACAGTTTTCGGAGAACCATCCCGAATTACCTTTACCCGGTTTGAACTGTTTGGAGAACTTAAAGAAACAACATTTTTTAAATTAGCAGGATCTGCAATGGGTTCATCGTTGAATGCAACAATTACATCGCCCTCCTGAATACCCCCTTTTTCTGCAGGACTGCCTTCAACCACATCGGTGATTAACGCACCATTACGGGTACTGATATCTAAAGCTTGGGCGGTTTCATTATCCAATTCCTGAATGAACACACCCAGCCAGGACCGCGTGACAAACCCTTTATCAATGAGATCTCTCATGACCCTGCTTGCCATATTGGATGGAATGGCGAATCCCACGCCGCTATTTGATTTTTCATATCCACCCGTGGCTATGGCTGTATTAATGCCAATCAACTCTCCTTCCATATTCAACAAAGCACCGCCGCTGTTCCCTGGATTGATGGCAGCGTCTGTTTGGATAAAATCTTCATAACTTTGAGAATTCATGATATTACTTCGTCCTAGGGCAGATACAATCCCCGTTGTTACGGTGTGACTTAAATTTTCTGAGAAGGGGCTGCCTACAGCTAAAACCCATTCACCCACTCTAATTTTATCGGAATTACCTAGTTCAAGATCATTAAGGTTATCAGCATCTATCTGTAAAATTGCAAGATCTGTTTTTGGGTCTGTACCTATGATGGTTGCATCAAATTCCCGTTTATCAATTAATTTTACCCGGATGCCGTCCATCTCATCCACCACATGGTTGTTGGTTATTATGTATCCATTTTCTGCGTCAATGATTACGCCCGAACCCAGAGCATTGGTCTTGAATTCTTTTTGCCTAGGATAGTTGGGCTGATAGAAAAAGAAACCAAAATTCTCATACTCTTCTAGTGATATCACTTTGTCTGTGATAATTGTTACGACCGCTGGTCTTGCAGATTCTGCCACATCCGCAAAAGCTTTACTGAATTGCTGTAAAACTGTATTTTGAGCACTTAGTACTCCAATCCATAAAATAGAAGTTAATAATTGTTTCATTTTATTCATCTCATGTTTTGTTTTTCAATGCTGAACGATCTCTGGAGTTCCAATAAAACGAAAAAGCCCTTGTATTTCTACGAGGGCTTTTTCGGATTCGTTTTGTTCAGACTTATTTCAAGAACAACATTTTTTTCGTAGCTTGAAATTCACTTGATTGAATTGAGTAAAAATACATACCTGTTGCAACTTGGCTACCTATATCATTGGTACCATCCCAAATAATGGCATGGTATCCTGGTGTCATATTATCAGAAGAAAGAGTCCTGATCTTTTGTCCCATTAGATTATAGATGGCAAGATTAACATTTCCTGCTTCAGGTAGATCAAATCTGATTTCTGTGGAAGGGTTAAACGGATTCGGGAAATTTTGATGAAGTACAAATGTTCCAGGAATTACTTTCACTTCGGAAGAATTCGTCCGAGCAACTGTGTTAACAAGGCTTCCATCTGCACCAGCTAATTTAATACCATCAAGAGTTACAAAAGAATTCTCGCGCTCATTTCCCATGAATTTAACCGGAATTGACATATATGAATTATTTGTTGCTTCAATATGTCCACCCTGTAGATCAGCAGCAAGCACTTTCAATATTCCAGGCTCTTTTTCAGTATAAGAGATCATAACATTTTCCTGGAAATTCAACAAGGAAGGTGGCATAACATTTACCATAGTAGGATCAAATTTAAGTTCGAATTCAATCCCCCGAACTGGACCGTTGTATTCAATTTCAAAGGTCAATAAAGATTTTTCAAAATCAGTCTTGAGATCGATGTAGGCAATTTCACCTGCATCAAATCCAACAACTCTGCCTGTTCCACCGAAAATGATATCAACCATCATGACAACATCTGCAATATTGATTTCTTCATCGCTATTTATATCACAATTTCTGAATTGGTCTTCCGTTGGAACATCTTCTTCAAGTATAAAATCCACAACCTCTAGCACATCATTAATAGTCACTTCACTATCAAAATCTGCATCACCTAAAGCATATGGAACTGTACAAGCAACATTGGAATGTCTGGATTCTAAATCACCATAGTTATCCGTCGCCCAATATGCTGAAATATTGTAGCAATATTCAAAATAATTCGGGCTTGCGGTTACAGTTGCAAATGTATCATCCGTTGCAACAACAAATGTTTCTGACCCATCGGTATCAACCTCATAAACTCTGTACTCAATCAGGTCATCTCTATCAACATTTGATGGGGACGGATTTAATGGAACATAGGGTTCATCCAACTGTGTTATAAAATCTGGATTTTCTGTTTCAGATTCGGTTATAGCAATATCCGAATAATTGGCAAACTGGCCAACAGATACAGGTCTATCTTCAATAACATCACCTGTAGCTGTCATGGTGTATTGTCCACGTCCGGGAGCCCCCATGAATTGAGCAAGGATACCAAAATCACCTGTCAGGCCTGGATCACCAGCAACAATGTCAAAAATAGTGGCCCATTCAGCACCGGTTGAGACCCAGTTCCTGTCATAGTATTCGGGGGACTGCGGTTCAACATCATTAGCAATTCCCATAAATCCTGAGTTATTTTCATTCACAACTATATATATATCACCACTTGTGACTTCAACTCCTACGCCGGAAACATCAAATTCAAATTGAATTAATTCAGCGGGGGCTGAAAAATCAGCGCTCGGCACTAAATTAATAGGATCCCCCACAGGTCCCATTAACAATCCATCTGGATCTAAGTAAACATCTACTGCAGCACCTACTGAACTTGCACCGCCCACGAAAGATAGAACCAAGCCATTTAGCATAGCAGGATAGTTAGGTGGAGTAAAACGAACAGCGAATTGACATTGACCGCCACATCCAATTTGAGCTTCCAATTCATCATCATAATAAGCCAAATCATATAGAGTTTGACCGCCTGGGGTACGCCATTGAAGGTAAACTTGTTCATCAAGTGCTGTTGCATTCAAACCAACGGGGGATGGCATATCCGGGCTCAAGACAAAATCTTGCACGGTTGGGTCTGCTTGGGCAAGAACTTCTACATCCTCGTTTGATGTGTAGAATCCGCCGCGACGTGCCGTTACTGCATTAGTCCCAACATCCAGATTCCAAAGTGTAAATGTTCCATCTGTTCCTGTTGTATCAGATGCACCACCAGAAGATACAATTACACTATCTATGGTTGCGCCATTCGGATCTCTAATAGTCCCAACAACATCACCAAAAACATAGACAGACTGTGCATCTACCGTAATCATTTGACTTTGATAATTATCTTCACCTGCTGCGCCTTCATAAACGGCTATCACGCCAAAGGTATTGGATACTTCATTATCCAAACCATAAAAGGTATATCCGGTAGTGTCAAATATGTCTTCGTTATCCATGACATCATCAATATAAACATTGTATCCGAGAAAATCATATTCATTACGATTGGTTCTGCCTTCGGATGTAATAGAAAAATTATCGATCAAATACCAATTTAAGTCAAAGCTTGTGGCTCCATAACAATGAAAGCGGACTTGAATATTATCAGATAAACCGGTCACATCGTAACTGAAGTTGACAAATGTAAAATCTTCTCCGGAGTTTTCAAATAATTCGATAACATTCCAAGTGGCATCAGTACCTGTTTTGTACTCAATAGAAAGAAATTCAGCACCCGTAGGAGACCAATTGTCGAATTCAAAATCGAAACCCACTGTTACATCCGTGAGCTCTCCAATAGGAATTGTAGGTGCATACAAACTTTGGTCATAATCTTGAACTGATGGGCTCCAATTAAATTGCATACAAGGCGTCGGGTTACCGGCAAAATCAGAATAAACCCAATTTTCACCGTCCACCAACCATAAATCAAGTAAGCCGCCTTCTTCAAAACCCTCATAGTAGGGCACACCAAGTTCGGTAACCTCCGGAGCTGTCCAATAAAGACTTACTTCCTCATCCCACACTTCAGCATAAACATTGGTTGGAGGTAATGGATCAAACGTATTCGGAGTACCACATTCCGTATCGGTTACTTCTGATTCACCTTCATCATAAACTGTTGTGACATAATAACAGTATTCTGTCCCATTTGCGAGATCACTATGTGTGTAACTGAAATCCGTTGTTTCAGTAATCACAGAATTATCAGTTGCATTATAAACACGATAAGTTGAAAAAGTCCCGCATTCTTCCGGAATATCACGGGTGTTGGTGTTCTGAACGGTATAACGGATCGGATCCATGACAATTGAAGTGTATACATCAATCTCATTTTGAGGAACTCCAAGATCCTGCATTTTTTCAATTTCTAATGGCCAGGCTGTTTTAATTGAATTGTTAGTATACCCGTCACTGTTTCTACCACCGGTTACACTGATAGAAATTTCATAGTTTCCCGTTGCACCACCATAACCGTCAACAACAACGTAGTATTGCCCTGGTTGGAGGGTAACAGCCCACAATCCACTGGGAGGATAGGGCGCAGTGTATTCAGGACAGTTAACACCATCGTCATCGTTATAATTCCCGGTGGATACTGGTGTAATACAATCCTGATCATTTGTGAATATCTCTAACTTTGTATCAAAGTCTGTTGGAGTATTACAAAGTGTAAAATCAAATGTTGTTGCTTCACCCACATTCAAGGTATAAGCAACATCTTCACCGTTTGTACCGGAGACTGCCCAATCATCACCCATCCCCAAGTTCGTACTCGCGTGCGAAAATGGAAGTTCATTAACGGGGAAATCACCACAACCAATATTGCCAATGGGTTCAGCCCAAGCGATTATGTTTTCTTGATTCCCTCCAAAAACTGTAAGCGCTACTGGCGGGCAAAGTTCATCCTGTGCGAAAAGGGAAATGCTAAAAAAGGTTAGTACTAAAAGGAGTGTTAGCTTTTTAATCACAATTATATCTCCTGATTAATTTCATTAAAAAATATCGGTTGGTTAAAAATTTTGTGAAACTTTGAACATGTAAATTTAGTAACTCTCGTCAGAAATTCAATCATTTTTCTATAACCGGATTTATTACTCTACTTTGTTTATATTTTAAAATCGAAATGGCGTCGTAGAATTTTAAATTGACAGACCTTATTATCATTATATACTTCGTTGAAAACTGATAATCCAATTCTTTTTATCAATGCTTGTTTTCCCCTTATTATGAATGAAAAATGGCAAATCAATTCTGAGATAAAGATCCTTTTCAAAAATGTCCGTTTTCAACCTCAGGCCCACACCACCATCAACCAGGGTTCTTTTTGTAAAATAATTATTTAATTCTAGGGCATCATTCTTTTCACGATCCCAGAAAAGTCCCCCATCCATAAAAGCAGCAAGTTCAAGGATGATATCGGCTTTATCAGCCTTAGATAAATTTTTATAGATGCTGACCTCGGAAGATGTAGCCATGAGCGCTTCAGCGCCTCTCTCTCCCTTTCCAACAAAACCGCGAAGATTTCCTTCACCAGGCATGTGATAGTGGGAAAATAAATCTTCCTGACCGTAAAACTGATCCACCAGGTAATTTTTTCTGATCATATCATTGGAACTGTTCCCTTCAATATTATATCCTTCTTGTCCAGGGACGCCTGAATCACCTGCCCAGATTTTGCCGCCAATAAATCGTTGCTTGAGATACAATGTAAAATTTCTATTTAGATCCGGCCTTTTTTTATTCTCTATACCCAGCGTTTTTTTGTGCTCGAATGTCCCTGAAGCAGTCAAACGATTAAACTCCCAACTTGAAACCGGGCCCAGGGTTGTTGCACCATTCAAGGATAAATCAAGTGGCCCCACTGTCGAACTCCAGTTCAAATATCCTACGGCCACTTTTCCAGATGTATCATAGCCAAGAGCTGACGCACGTAACTCATCATATTCCGGCTGTACATAGAAGCCCCCGGCAAAGGTATGGGTCGGGGTTCTTCCGTAAACCCTGTTCCATTTTTTTTCAACTTCTCCGCCATACTCCTTGACCCCAGGTCGGTTGTAAGCCCAATAATAAAACGTTGTCCTCGGGAAAAAATGAACCGGCTGACGCCATCCACTAACATACCAATAAAGATTATTCGACTGCAGGGCATAATTGGCTCGCACCGTGATACTCTCATAAGGTCCATAATCCCGGTCAATCGTAAGACCCGGAGCAAAATCAGATGAATCTGCATAATAATACACCGATGGCATCCAGCGGTAGACCCGTTCATCCCGGGGTTCGTACCATAGGCCTGGCCAGTTAAACAGCAACCGGTTTTTCATGTTTGTGGTATTATTCCGAAAATCTAAATCCACGGTTTGAACATCCGGGTCTATTGTGACTGAAACCGGTTTTTTATCCACAGAATAGTTGTATGTATCTTCATACCGCCAAAGGTGGTTTTTCCACCACCGACGGTCTGTTGTTCCATCTTCGAATGTGGTTTCTACAAGGAGAGGCATAAACCGTCTCCCTTTAGATTCGATTCCCAAATCGACCATCCATGTGCCATCATCATTAGGTTTTTTCTTGAAAGATTTAATTCCATAATCCAGATGATGAGTTGTGTGGAGCCAGGCGTCAAAGAACCAATCCAATTCTTCTCCGGTATATTCTTCTATTGCATCAACAAATCGTTGTTCATTAACATGTTTCAGTTTCCACTTATCATAATAATGCTGCATGGCACCATAATAGATTGAATCTCCCAATATATATTTTAATTCCGTTAACATTAATGCTGGTTTAGTGTATGCATTTCGCCCATAGGCAGAACCATTATTGTATAAATAAGATGCCCGACTGATGTTTTCATCATGTCCGCTACGCATAAAACTGATAGCCGACCATTGATCGGAATGAAGACTATGCTCCAGAGGCCAATATTTCTTAGGAAATTCAGCCCGGTCTTCATTTAAACTTAAATCAAACCCATGATGCCCATAACGATTCATCAAATAATGGCTTGTTTGTGTTGTGGTAAGCCCTTCATCCAGCCACGCTTCATCTACTTCATTATTCGCAAGAATTCCATAAAAATAAATATGGCCGTATTCGTGGACAATCAATCCTTCACTTTCCCTCCCATTCATGACCAGCATAGGATATTCCATACCACCACTTTTTATTCGATCTGTGGTAGTTACCTGAGGATAGGGATATTTCCCAAATTTTTCTTCTAACCATGATATTGCACGAATAGATCGTTTTAGAACTTCTTTAGTCCATTTCTCGCCTCTTCCTTTATCATAGAGCACATGAACATCAATATCATTATATTTTCCTCCTTCGTAGAGAAAATCCTTGGATGCCACCCAGGCAAAATCGTGGACATTTTCAGCAAAAAAAGTAACGGCTCTTCGTTCCGATGTATCAGATTGAACATAGGTGGAATCATAAATATCGACCCACACGTCAAAGTCAAAGGATGTGTCAACTGTGACAGATTCCCATCCCGGATCACCATCAGTCACCACTCCGCTGGCGGCAATAATGAATGCTTTCGGAAGGTCGAATTTGACATCGAAATTCCCAAACTCTCCATAAAACTCACCTTGGGCATGGAAAACATCTGCATTCCAACCATCTTCATCATAAACCACCATTTTTGGATACCACTGTGCCATATTATACTGGCCTTCGTAATACCCGGCCCGTTCCACCATCTCACCCACATGATGGGTCCAGTTAAGATCAATCCGAACCGTCTTGCCGGGAGCTATTTTTTCCATGAGTTTTGCTTCCAGGATGGTATCATCAATTTTGTATTCATCCAGGATCGGTATTCTATGAATCCAGGAAGCACCTTCCTTGGGCAGGGAAACAGAAAAATCATGGATATCAATCTTACTGGTGAATCCGTCTAAACGATCCTTGAAATATTTCGCCCGTGACTCACGTCCTGCGTTTCCGATGTATTCTCGGTATTTTACAGACTCAAGTTGGAAAGCATTGGGATATAAATGCATATAGATCCTATCGAGGGAATCAGGGGAATTATTGGTGTACTTTATAGTGGTAAACCCGGTTAACTGTTGTAATGTGTCAACAAGGGTAATCTCCATATCATAATCCACTTTTTGCTGCCAGTATCCGTCAATTGGATCAGCATAAAGTGTTGAAAAAAGACAGACAGAATAGCTAACGATTAAACGAATTGTTCTCATGGGTTTTCCTGGCTAGTGCGAGCTGAGATTAGTGTTTAAAGATAGGGTTCCAAATCCTTGTAGAAAATTGATTCAGACCTTGGACCAACATAACGCTGGCGAATGTACCCTTCTCGATCAATGATAAAAGTGGTGGGTATTCCAGTGATCCGTTGCCCTGTTGCTTGGCCATATTTAGCGGTAACAACCTGTGTTTCATTTCCTTCGATATCGGTAAGAAGAGTATAATTGATGCCCCATTTATCAGAAAAAGACTGGATATTTTCCGGTGACCCGGACGTAAGTGTGATCCCAACTATTTCTAATCCATCCTTTTTATATTTTTCAGTTAATTTGATAAAAGCTGGAATCTCTTGGCGACAAGGGCCACACCAGGTTCCCCAAAAATTGAGCAAAACAACCTTTCCTTTTAATTCTTTTAATGAAACCCAATTTCCATCAAGATCTGCCAGAGTAAAATCTGGTGCAATCAATTCCTGGTTTGAATTTTTCTGCACTCTTTTCTGAACAGTTTTTGGACGGTTCTTTTTAATTTGATTTGCTTTTTGCTGAGCGTTCCCATTATCGCATCCCATGAAGACAAATGCTGTGAGAATGATTATATTAATTAAGTGTTTCAAAATATTTTCTTTTGGTTTAGTTATGGAAAATTTTAATTACTTTTTCGTTCATCAAAGGCAGATAATCCTTCAATTAAAAAATCCGAAAACCCGTTAGGAATATATCCACCCGTATCAACCAATGTATATTCATCTTCAGGATCCAACACAACATAATAGGGCTGAGTTGCTTGTTGATAGCGTTCAAATTGAAGTTGAGCATAGGCCTCGCTCAGTGAGTCTTTTTTATCCACATAAAGCCTTACAAGAATCATTTTATCAAATTCTTCCTTGACGGATGCCATTGGGAAAATACGCCGTTCCATGACACGACAATTGGCACAATATACACCCGTAAAATCAATGAATAATGGTTTCCCTTCCAGTTTTGCTTTGGCTAGCGCCTCGTCATATTGATTCACAAACCAACCTTCTCGTATGGCTATGGCATCTTCAGTAGGAGGTGGCGGAACCATTGCTTCAATAAATTCTTCCATTACCCTTGGCATTTTTGCATAATGATAAGTCGGTGGTGACGCCAGAGACATCCCAATTGGGAACAATACCATTCCAGTTAATAGAATTCCAATCACACGCCCTTTACCAATTTGAAAAGGCTTTACTTTTTCGGCTGAACCAATTCTAAAAAATCCAAATAAATATCCGATCTGCAATAATCCAATTAGAATGAATATAGCAAGAACAACATTGCGTGGTAAAATTCCCAGTTCCCATTCAAGATCCGGTACCCATAAAAATTTCACTGCTGCTGCAATCTCAATAAAACCGAAAACTATTTTTAATGTTTCCATCCAGGAACCGGATTGTGGCAACCTATCCAATGCTTTTGGAAACAATGAGAGTGCTACAAATGGTGCAGCAAAAACGACCCCATAAATCGCCATACCAAATATACTGGTCAGTAAGCCATTGGCGGTTCCTGCAGCTGCAACCACAAGAAGTGACCCAACAACCGGCACAGTACAACTAAAACTGGTGATGGCAAAAGTGATGCCTAATAAAAATGATCCTAGGTATGCACTTTTTGCCGATTGGCCGGCCTGATCTGTTTTATTTAACAATGTTCCAGCAACATTCACATTGATTATCCCAAACATCCATAAAGCAAAAAATATGAAAAGAATGCCTAGCCCAAGGTTGATCCAGGAATTGGTTGCAATAAAGTTTCCTAAATTAGCATATCTCGATTGGGCAGCCACATCACTGACTCCCCAAGACAGAAATCCAACGAGGGTGCCGATAAGAACAAAAGTACCCGAAATTCCCAAGCCATAAAATGAAGCAATCGTATTCTTTCCAATATGTTTTTCTTCAGACATTTTGCCAAAAAATGAAATAATAATTGGAATCATTGGGTATACACAAGGCATGACCCAACTTAAAATTGCACCACCTACCGCTAGTAAAAAAATCCCTAACAGTGAATTAGCTTTACCTAATGGACCGCTATCATTTGGAGATGAAGTTGCAACTGCGAAGGATAATTTATCTGCCCGAGGTGAACCTGGTTCAATTTCAACTACAACAGTGTCTGTTTTCGTGACAGGTGGGTAACAAAGTCTGGCATTGCAAACCATATAGAATACATCAACAGCAATTTTATAAGTTCCTGGTTGAAGATTGCGTTTGAGTTTTATGGGGACTGTGAATTGCGTATTTCCCTTGTGATAATATGTATCTGTTTCAAAACCAGGATCAAATGCATATATGGGCTCAGGTTCGATTACAGGGGCAACCATACCGACTGCATTACCACCAACGCTCACTTCTGTAGGCAAAGGGCCTGTACCAGCAGACGTCTTGAAAATTGAATAGATATGCCACTCATCATCCATATTCAACGAAATGACTATTTCTGCTACTTCACCGGCGCGAATCTTGGGCGTTGATTCTACCGACATTGTAACGGGATTGGCTTGGGCAAAAAGGCAACCAATCATTAAAAATAGTGACAATATTTTTTTCATTATGAAGTTTGTGCTATTTAGCGGCGCGAAAAGTAAAGGGTTTAAAGCGTTAACTCAACCATTGTTTCAGTTTGAAGAATGGAGATTTTTTACGATCAATTTCTATTTTTAATTGATCTATACATTGCTTAGCAGCTTTTCTTCCATTTTCGACCAGAGTGTCAAATTGATGAAAATCTGACCAATGAAGTCCCAAGGTATCCGGTTTAATTACAAAATCTGCCTTTTTAGCTAATTCTGACTTTAACCGAAGTGATGTGATCATATCAGCTCTTTTCATGATCTCGATCATATTGGGTTCCTTGATCTCACCAAGTTGATATCTTGAAATATCCACGGCTAGAATGAATTCACAATCCATCTGTAATACGGGAACAGGAATAGGCATACTTACGCCGCCATCTACGATTAATTCTGATTCATTCCCCGATGGTTGAACAAACCCTGGAATGGATGAACTTTTGACAAGCGCATCGATTAAATTACCAGACTCTATAATTAAATCTTCACAAGATTGAAGGTCCGTTGCCAAAACCTTCATTGGAATTTTCAATTCATCAAATTTTTTGACAGGGACTAAAAAAGAGATTGCCCTTCGAAGAGGCTCTTTCTTCACAATAGATTCCCTATTCAATCCCATCATGACTACATAATGATCCTTAACTTTTTTGGCAATCTGGTCCAAAACAGAATCCGGGTTTCGGTCATCTAACATATTTCCGGATTTAAGACCTTCAAATGAATCACTCTTCATGAATTTCCTGAACCGGCTTTCGACCCAAAAGGGATCATTAGAAGCGGCATACATTGCACCAATAATAGACCCAGCGCTGGTTCCAGCAATTAAATCTATTTTAATTTCAGCCTTATCTAATTCCTGCAACACGCCTATATGAGCTGCACCTCGTGCGCCACCTCCACCGAGGGCTAATCCCAGAAAGGGTTCAGTCATTTATTCCGTTTTTCTAACCGAACTTGCATTTCTATCCGCTGGTTTGGATTGTCACGACCATCCCGGGGAAGATTCACAATTTGATCAATTATTTCTTGCCCTTCAATCACTTGCCCAAACACGGTGTATTGTCCATCAAGATTAGGAACATCACCTGCGCAAATAAAAAACTGGCTCCCACCACTATTAGGTGATTGAGAACGGGCCATTGAAAGAATACCAAGACGGTGTTTTATATCATTGAATTCTGCAGGAATATTCCATGTAGTCATATCATCTTCAACACCCACATCAAAATACTTTCCCGCATATCCACCCATTCCATATTTGGATTTATCATCTCCTTTAGTATTGGGATCGCCTCCTTGAATCACAAATCCAGGAATTACACGATGAAAAATCGTTCCATTATAATATCCACTATTTGCATGGGCTTTAAAACTCTCCACATGCATTGGCGCAGCTTGGTCGAAAAAATTTACAACCATATCGCCATATTGCGTCGTAATGACAGCTACTTCTATTTGTTCAATTGATTCAACTGGTTTCACTTCTGCTTTAGGTTGTTTTTCGCAACTCACTGTTAAGACTCCTATTATTATACTGATTAAAATATTTTTCATGATGAATATCTACTCCCTGGTTTTTGTATTGGGATGGCAGCCAGATCTTCGGGAATCTCATTTTCCCCATAACTGACAGCATCCATTTTAACGATTGAATATTGATTCTGATGTAGATTAGCTTTACCGTTACTTCTATCAACTAACACACCAATACCAATAATGTTTCCGCCTGTTTCGACAACAAGATCCATAACTTCTTTTACGGATCCGCCTGTGGTAATCACATCTTCCACAACAAGTACTTTTTCGTCCGCTTTGATTTCGAATCCACGACGGATAACCATTTCTCCATCCTTCCTTTCTGCAAAAATAGTTCGGCAGCCCAGCTGGGTTCCCACTTCTGTGCCCAACACAACACCACCAATGGCTGGAGAAATAACTACATCCGGTTGAATGGACTCAAATTCGTCAGCAATTATTACCGAAAATGCTGTGAGATATTCCGGATGCTGTAAAACTTTTGCACATTGAAAATAGTTTGGACTGTGCCGACCAGATGTCAGAACAAAATGCCCTTCTAATAACGCATCCGTTGATTTAAAAATCTCTAATATTTGGTTTTTGTCTATCATTTAATACAATTTCGCATTTTGTTTACATACTCTACAGTAGCGGACCGGATTGCCTTTTCACTCATATCACCAGCAAAACTAATTCCGCGAGAAATATTTATGAGTCCTACAGCTGACTGGTTTCCAACCTTGACTGAATGCTCCAAGTCTCCACCTTGCGTACCCACACCGGGAATCAGCATGGATAGATCAGGCGAAATTTCCCGAATACGCGTCAATTCTTCCGGTGCTGTAGCTCCAACAACAAGCCCAACATTATTCTTATCATTTAATCCATTAGCCCACATAGCAACCTTTTCGTAAAGTTTGCTATCATCAGATAAAATATTTTGAAAATCTTCAGCAGATGGATTGGAAGTTCGACATAAAATAAATACTCCTTTTTCAGGATCATGGAGGAATGGGTCGATACTATCCCTGCCCATATAAGGACTTAACGTAACGCAATCGAATCCAAAATGACCAAAAATACTATCAGCATATTGAATGGCAGTGTTCCCAATATCTCCTCGTTTTGCATCAGCGATCTTGATATGATCATCGCCAATATACATTGCTGTTTCTTCCAGCCAGGCAAAACCTGCAGCGCCCCATCGTTCAAAAAATGCAAAATTAGGTTTGTAGGCAACAGCCAAATCACGGGTAGCATCAATTACATTAAAAGTATGGTCTTTTAAGTTGGCTAAATTATTGGATCCAAACGCTTCCGGATTCATATCCAATCCCACACAAAGCCATGACTCACGATCATCACAAAGGGATTTAAGGCGAGAATTAAATGCAATCATAGACCCGAAATTTACCGAGATACTTTTAAATCCACCAATTTGATTTCAAACTATTTTGTAACTATTTAGTTAAAGGAAGATTCTCAGAAATTACCACAACTGTTATTAAAGTATAGGGATGGATGACCTATTCAACTGTTACCATTTTTCTAATTTCCATCTTACATCTATCATCTCACTTATACCATCCATAAACTATGACCATGGAAGAAGTGAATTTTCAACATGAATCAGAATCAAAAACCACCATTATTGCATCCAGTGGTCCTTTTCAAATTGAGCTGATGGATTATGTTGGTGCGAATGACTATAATCCCCTTATCAATATCTCCGAGTCTCTGGTAGAAGAATACGGCTCAGCCGCAAAACTCACTCCCAACACGATCCAGACCTATTTTAACAAGGAAGGCTCCCTGCCCTTCATTGCAAGGCACCAAGGGAATATTATAGGCTACATCATAGGTGTTCCTCTGGAAACACTCAGCATTGAACCCTGGGCCCGGCTTGATATTAATTTCGGAAAAACAAACACACTCTATACCTATGCTTTCGTTGTTCAGAAACAGTATAAGGGCAACGGGTATGCTAAAATGCTGAAACGCGTATATCTGAACTGGGCGAAAAAACAGGAAAAAATACAATTTATAACTGGCCATGTAGTAGATGGTGTTTCATCAAAATTCACAGGGAATGTCCGAATCATCGATCGCATCAAAAACTGGCAGGGAACAGGAAAAATATTTGAATACTACCGCCGGGAACTGGATCCAGACCGGATCTATGCCCCCAAAACCGACCCGCCAAATATCACACGGGTCTAAAAAAGATTAATTAATATTTCCAACTCTTAAGATCAGCCCCTTCAGGAGCAGATTGACTCATACGCTCAACCGCCCGTTCAATAAACATCTGGTTATAGCGCAACCGTGACGTTGCATTGGGACGGGTATGGTCCCCGTTCCAACAGTGTTCTGCCCGGTCTCCATAATCCACTTCACCGTTATAGTACGGATCGGTAGTGGACTCTAAGAATTCTTCCATAAGATAGACCGCATTATTCAGATAATAGTTATCCATGTCGCCACAGTACACACTGATTTTCCCTTCCAGCTTTGATCCAATTTCAGCCCAATCTCTTTCCAGGATATAGCGTAGGTCGTAGTTCTCCCGCCAGTATTCTGCCACTTCATGGTCGATCTCACCGGTCTTCTTATCCCAAATCGGTTTCGGATAGCCATCTTCTCCCATGGGGCTGTAGACCGCCTGCCAGATATCCCATTGGTCCCCTGAACGACTATTGGTACCCAGAGCCAGTTCCCGGTAATTGTTCTGCCTGAGGGTGGCATTGACTGCACCTATATAATTGCGGTGGCCCGGCCGTTCAACTGGTCGGTAGCTGGGACCGGAATAGTAAGCATTCTCATCTTTGTATATATCCACCAGACAGTAGGCACGAAAATCTATAGGATCAGGGCAGGCCGCATAACATCCATTATACTCATCGGGATAAAATACCTGGGCCGCCAGCGCTTCCCAGCCGCCGGTAGATCCGCCATAAAGAAACCTGGACCAGGCTGCACCTAACCCACGAAACTGCTCTTCAATATAGGGAATCAGCTCATAGGTAATGGCGTCTCCGTAGGGACCAAGATTTGCCGAGTTGACGGCATATGAATCATCATAGTAGGGAGTCGCATGCTGAATCTCAATAACAATGACCCGGGGAAAATTATCTGATGTCCAGTCCTTGTAAAACTGGTGATCGTGCTCTTGGACAATTCGATTATATCCTTTAAGCCGGAAACGTTCGCTGTAATCTGGCTCCAACTCCGGATCCGGTGGCTCTGGACGAAATCCGCCAAAATCAGCTGGGTAATGACCATGAAAGATCATCAGTGGATACTTGGCA
>Ga0209091_10000292_pt1 | contig 49565 bp, 46 predicted proteins | sample ArcticOcean_MG_C_6_FD_187438 | JGI IMG/M metagenome (GOLD analysis project Ga0209091, IMG submission 187438) | Marine microbial communities from western Arctic Ocean - ArcticOcean_MG_CB8_128 (SPAdes) (version 2) | ecosystem: Environmental > Aquatic > Marine > Oceanic | place: Arctic Ocean...
GAATACGAATCATTACTAAGTGATATTTTTGATAAGAAGATATTAAATAATGATTTTTCTCTCTATCTGCATAGACCCACCGCTACAGATAAATCATTTGCTCCAGATGGATGCGATTCTTTTTATGTATTATGCCCAGTACCAAATCTTCAAGGAAGTGTAAATTGGGATGAGCAAGGCGAAATTCTTGCAAAAAAAATTATTAATGCCCTCGAGGAGACGATTCTGCCAAATTTATCTGAAGTTACCGAGGATGTTTTCTGGATGACACCAATAGACTTTAAAAATGATTATCGCTCGATGCATGGTTCAGGATTCTCCATTGAACCAACTCTTACTCAATCTGCTTGGTTTAGATATCATAACAAACACAAGATGATAGAAAATTTATACTTCGCAGGAGCAGGTACCCATCCAGGAGCGGGATTACCTGGCGTAATTAGTTCAGCAAAAGTGGTTGAAGAGCTTATCACTGGAATAGAAGTAAAATCGGTCAATCCTAGATGCTGAGCAATGATCCCAAGGTAGTATTAAAAAAATATGGAAGTTCTTTTTTTTGGGCGAGCCAATTTTTAGGGAAGAAATTATCCAATCAAATAGCAAGACTTTATAAGTTTTGTAGGTATGTAGATAACATAGCAGATAGTAATGACCCTGACAGAGAATCGATGCTACGAGAAATAAAGCACCACCTAACAAAACATGATGGTGATAAACCTATTGTCCTGAAAGAATTCATGGAACTGGCAACCGAATGTACAATCCCAATTGCAGCTGCTGAAGAATTAATGCTAGGAATGTTAAGCGATCAAGGTGTTGTTGAGATCGCAGATGAGTCGGAGCTTCTTAGATACTGTCATTCTGTTGCAGGAACTGTCGGCATCATGTCTAAAGAAATTCTTCAATGCAAAAATGATGAATCCACTTACTATGCAATTGATCTTGGTATTGCGATGCAACTAACCAACATTGCTCGTGATGTCCTAGAGGATGCTGAAACTGGAAGGAGATATATTCCATCCACCTGGCTCGCCATGAAACCAAGCGACATTGCAAAAAAAAATGAAGCAGATTTATCTAAAGTTGCTGATGCAATCACGAGATTAGTTACACTTGCTGACAGTTATTACAAAAGTGCTTTATTAGGCATCCACCTTATTCCCTGGCGATCTCGAATTGCAATAGCAATTGCATTAAGATTGTACAGACAAATAGGCATTCAATTGGTTAGAAATGGAACAAAATGGTGGCATGGTCGCACTATTGTAAACAATAAAAACAAACTAATGCTGAGCATCTTCTCACTATCTGATATTATTTTAAAAAATGTCCCACCTCATAATACAAATTTACATACAAATCTCAGTGGTCTAGCTGGTGTCAAAAAATTATGATATTGCAATAGTTGGAGGTGGTAATGCAGGCTTGAATCTTGCAAAGCGCCTGACGCAATCCAATGCACCAAATAAAATTATAGTAATTGAACCAATTGCAGCAATTAATAAACAGGCAAATTGGTGCTCTTGGCACAATGAGGAAAGCCTTAAGAAAAACTCTAGCTCTATAAAAGGTATTTGGGATAAGTGGAGAATCATTGATCAAAATAATGTGATAGAACACAGTAGTCTCCATTATAAATACGCCTGTATTGATGCTGCCAAGTATCTGAGTGAGATTGAAAACTTTCTAATTGCTCGGGATGTCGAGATCTTAAGAGATAAAGTTCAATTAATCTCTGCGAAAGATAATAAAAAAGAAATTATCTGTGAATCTACCACCATAAATGCAACTCATGTTTATGACAGTAGGCCACCCGAAATTAAGGAAAACTCATTAAAACAGCATTTTTATGGCATCGAAATTGAGTTAGAGTCCGGCGTAAAAAACCATGAATCTGTTACTTTGATGGACTTTCGTGCCGACCAAAGAAGTGGATTGCATTTTATTTACGCTTTGCCATTCAATGATTCAAGAATATTTGTTGAATCTACCGTTATATCGGAGAATATTAAACCAAAGTCATGGTACAAGAAAATGATTATACAATGGCTAGAAAATCAAAATTTAACTTATAAAACTATTATATCTGAAGAGAATGGTGTGATTTCACAGGTACTACAAGATAATCGGCATGCAAAAATTCATCAAATCGGTTCTAGGGGAGGCGCGACGAGATTGGCCTCAGGATACGCTTTTCATAATATAAACAATCAAATAAAACTATTATCTGAAAATATCGATGCTAATAATTATAATGTGCCAGATGTAATGTCTAATTTTCTTATCAATATGGATTTAATATTTAATCGTGTTCTCATTAATAACCCTTCTTTGTCGGTAGATCTTTTTATAAAAATGGCTAAATCCCTCTCGGGGGATCAGTTTTCAGAGTTTATGCTTAACAAAGCAAATTTTAAAATCTGGTGCAAAGTTATCATGCGAATGCCTAAAACTCCTTTTCTCAAGGAATCTATTAAGATCTTTTTAGACTGATGATTAATCTAGATTTATATAGCTCAATTGCTTTAATTTGCGTGATAATCATAGGTGTTCCTCATGGTGGATTAGATGCTGCCATTGCAAGGCAGAAAGGATGGCCTCAATCATCCGCTCATTATCTTGTCTTTCATCTATCTTATTTAGTGCTATCAATCCTAATAATATATCTTTGGTATCTCTTTCCACTTATATCTTTAATCGTATTTTTGCTGCTTTCGGGTGTGCACTTTGGTTTGAGCGATTTGATTGTTGAAAAAAAAATCAATATATCAACTATAGTTGCTCATGGTGGTCTAGTTCCGATAGTTATCCCTTACCTAAACCAAAATGATGTATTGGAAATTTTTACCATTCTGGCAGGAGAATATAGCGCTGCTTACATCTTGGTGTTAATGCAATATTTGATTTTACCGTGGCTAATATGTTTTGCTTTGTATACATATTATATAGTCACAAAAAAAGAGAAGATTCGTCCTTTTATTAATTTGATTATATTGATTATTGTTTCTTTTTTATGTCCACCTTTAGTTAGTTTTTCAGTTTATTTCTGTGTCTTTCATAGTCCTGGGCATATGATGAAAATATTAAACAATCTAGATAATAGCGATAGAAAAAGAGCTGTAATCGAGGCAATTATTTATTCAGTGATAACTTTTATTATAATGATATTTGGTGTTGTATTATTGGTCGATAATTTCCATATCTCTGAGAGTATTATAATCATTGTCTTTATTGGTCTTGCGGCTCTGACATTTCCTCATATGATTCTAGTTGATTATGTAACCACGTTTAGAAAGAAATAATACAGTAATGCTTTTAAAAGCTGGGATGATTTATTAATACTTAAAATAATGATTTAAAGATTATTAATAATTTATATTAAGCTTAATAAAATTTTTATTTATAGGTCAAAGTCTAACGCATAATTATTAATTTTTTTGACCCCGTAAATATCTGCTATTATGCAGCCCTAATTCACTTGGCCTCCATAATGAAATTAAATCTATTCTCAACTTTGCCGGTTCGTCATGAATTACTCAAAAGTATCGCAGCTTTAAACTACGAAACGATGACAGATATCCAGGTGCAAGCTTTGCCACATTTGCTTAAAAATCGAGATATATTGGCACAAGCAAGAACTGGTAGCGGTAAGACTGCTGTATTTGCTATTGGATTGTTAAACAAACTTAATATTCAGTCTTATTTCACTCAGGCGATAATAATTTGTCCTACTCGTGAATTATCCGATCAAGTGGCTACAGAAATACGAAAACTAGCAAGCACGATACCGAACACAAAGGTATTAACTCTTTGTGGTGGAAAACCAATGGGTCCTCAATTAGCATCTCTAAGGCGTGATCCACATATTGTAGTCGGTACACCAGGTCGGATTTTAAAGCATTTAAAAATCAAAACATTAAAACTCAATAAGATCGAAACACTTGTACTTGATGAAGCGGACCGAATGTTAGATATGGGCTTTTATGATGATATTCTAAAAATAATAGAAGTAACGCCTGTTTCAAGACAAACACTTCTTTTCTCAGCGACATACCCGGAGAGTATTAAGCAGGTTAGTAAAAAAGTGCAACGAGATCCATTAGATATTCGTGTTGAATCCAGTCATGATATTCCTGAAATAAACGAAATTTTATTTGAAGTAGAAAAGAGTCATCGAATTGAAATGATATATAAAATCATTGCTCATTATGAGCCAGAGTCTTCATTGATATTTTGCAATACCAAACAGCTATGTCAACAATTGGCGACTGAACTAAAACAATACAACATACATGCGCTTGCCTTGCACGGTGATTTGGAACAGTTTGAGCGTGATCAAGTTCTGACTCAGTTTTCCAGTAAAGCATGCTCAGTATTAATCGCAACAGATGTTGCAGCTCGTGGTCTTGATGTGACAGCTCTTTCAGCTGTTATAAATTTTGAACTAAGTTACGATCCTGAGCTTCATATACATCGTATAGGTCGCACTGGAAGAGCTGGAGCTAAAGGTCTTGCTATAAGTTTATTTTCAAATACTGAAAGACGGCGATTAGAAGCTATTGAGGAATATCAGGGTGCACAAATAAAAATTACTAATACGGATACTTTATCTAGGCCAATTGACTTTAAGTTATATCCACCTATGGTGCTACTTTTTGTAAATGGCGGGAAAAAAGAAAAACTAAGAGCCGGTGATTTACTTGGCGCGCTAACGGCTAGTGACAGTATCATTGCTTCCCAAGTTGGTAAAATTACTTTATTTGATAAGTTTGCGTATGTAGCTATAGATCAAAAGGTAGGTAAATTAGCCTTGGATATTCTTAGTAATAACAATATAAAGGGAAGAAAATTTAGAGTACGTCGCTTAAACTAAAAACTCTCATTGCTTACCATAAGAGTAAGTTACTTGATATCGGTAGTTTTTTTTTACATGAATTATCGATATAGTATGAATAATGAAAATTACCTCAATATTGTTTTTAGTTTTACTCAGTGCATGTGGAAGTAGCTCTAAATCGACACCAATTGAAGCGGTCGAACCCTTGACCACTAGTCGCATTGGCTCGCCAAATCGATTCCATCGTGATGCTGAGCCGCCTGATGGGTTAACATACAAACAACAATCCGAGATAACTAAAGCAGAGATAACAGCAGCCAAGGGTCGATTTGATGGAGGTATCTATGGAGAATCTAAATATCAATAATTATCTGAATAAATTATTTATTTTATTTGTATTATTTTTTAGTGTTAATGCCCAATCAGAAGAAGTGGTATGTTTACCTGAGGTTATAAATATCAGTGAAGGTGATGTTATCTCGGCTGATGTGTTAAATGAAATATTAACACGTATTAATAATATTCAGACCGGTGGAATAACTACTTCAGATTTATTAGGAAAATGGCAATGTACATCCACCAATAGACCTGGAGGAGCGTCAGGACTTAATAATGGGTATACGCAAAATTCACTGGGCTTATATACTGTGACTCAAGAAGTTAATATTACCTCACACAATGATCTTAAAGTCAGATTTAATTACCCGCATAACTTTGGACAAGGCTTCCAAGAAACAAATACTCAAAATTGTTTGGCGCATATTGTAAACGGAAAAATAGTTCTTACTAATGGCTTAACAGATACCGGGTCTTATGAAAATACATGTTATAACACTGGATATTACGACATACAGATGTTGGCCAGCCAATGCTTTAGAATGGAAAACATTAATGAGTCAACCACTAATTGCAAGAAAATTAATCTACCTCCGCTTGCCCCGACTGCACTTGCATCCATCGTGACTTCATCTGACAAGCCTACATGGTCTTCATCTACCACTTATACACTAAATACTGTGATTCAATTTGGTGGGAACTTCTATACCGTGACTTCAGCTGGCACGACTTCCACTGTGGGTCCATCTCATACTTCTGGAGTTGTGACGAATGGTTCGGCTGCATTAACTTATGCTTCAGCAGCAGCTGGAACAGTAGGACTAACTTGGGCTGCGGGCGATGCCACTGAAGATAATTATGATGTGCAACGTAAATCCTCTGTGACTGGAACTTATACCAGTATTGGTGTGCCAACAACGGAATCGTTTACTGATTCAACGGTAATCGCTACAACTACATACTGGTATCGTATTTATGCAAAAAATGCTAATGGAGTTAGCTCTGGCTCTAACGTTATTAGTGTGGTGGCTAAATAATATATATCATCGCCTTACTCTTTAAAGTAAAGATTAATATCGGACATGGAGTAATGAGTTACTCAAATTAAATTTTTGGATTACAAAAGAAATGGAATTTAAGCGTGCCACTGATCTAATAACCGCTTTTTCAGGCATAGATTCTCAGAATTATGAGTCATTTTTCCGTGTTTCAGAAACTAATAAAATTGTAAGTATTGAAATCCATGCAATGGGTAATGAAAATACAAATGCCCAGTTTTCATCAAAATGGGAAATATGGAAACAGACCAATATTTTTCTAAAATTATTGATGGCTGATGGATGTGAGGCAGTATCTGGAGTGATTTCATACAATACTGGTGATTTTAGCGAGACCTGTTTACTCGAATTAAAATGTATTCTTTCAGAACTATATAATCTTCAGACATTAGATCCTATTGAGGTTGGTATCCTATTAAAAGAGATTCAGCCTGGCCTAAGCGATCTATCTAGATCCTCTATAGATATTGCTCTATGGGACTTAGCAGCAAAAAGAGCCGATCTGTCACTTGCAACGATGCTTGGGAATAAAAGAGACTCCATAACATCATATGCCAGTCTGCCTTGTTATGAGTCCTTGTCAGATTATAGCGATGCAGTTAATGAATACAGTAAATTAGGTCATAAAATATTCAAATTTCATGTTTGGGGTAGCCTAGATAAAGATATGACCCTCATAAGATTAATTAATAAAGAATTCAAAGGTTCGATTTATCGTTTTATGGTAGATCTTGAGAGTACTTATACATTTAATGATGTGATTACATTAGGTCAGCTGATGGATGAAAATTTATTTATTTTTATAGAAGCACCTATAGATGATTATTTGTTAGAAAAATATAGAGAAATTAGAGAGTTAATAACTATACCTATAGTTCCAGATGGTTTTGAACTTTACACTTCTGAGTTTATTGAGCAAGGTATAGCTAAAAAATCATGGGATGCATGTAAGTTCGATGCAACCACTGTGGGTGGGATCACAGAAGCAATGAAGTTGATGATAATAGCTAATAATTCAGACCTGCCCATAGAATTGCAAAGCTGGGGGCATTCACTAGTGCAATTAGCTAACTTACACTTGGCATTAGCCAATAAAAGCACGCAGTACTTTGAAGTACCAATGCCTCGAGAACTATATGATTTTGGCATGAAGGATGTTATTTTATTAAATGAAAACAAGATGTATGGCCCCCAAAAACCAGGTTTGGGTATAGAGGTCAAATGGAGTGAACTAATGACTGCAGATTATTATAAAAAAGTTAGTATAGGGGTAAAATGAGTAAAATATTAAGACGAGATTTTATTAATGGGACTTTAATGATCGCGGGTACTTCAATGTTACCCATTAACGGAAGCAGTCAAGCCGTTATGGCAGCTCTAGAGCCTTCTTATTACCCGCCATCTCTCAATGGCCTTCGAGGGAGCCATCCTGGATCAAATGATGCAGCACATGCAAAAGCATGGACTGGAGAAATCGACTGGGGATTAACCTCTGATTTAGATGAAAATTATGATTTGGTGGTTGTAGGCGGAGGCATTAGTGGTCTAGCTGCCGCTTATTTTTATCAACAAGAGTATGGTAAAGATAAAAAAATACTTATTCTTGATAATCATGATGATTTTGGTGGTCATGCCAAACGAAATGAGCATGATGTCGATGGAAACCTGCTTATAGGCGAGGGTGGTTCCGAGTCAATCGAACAAACTAGAGCGCTTAGCAATGTGGTTCTAAACCTTCTTGATGATATAGGTTTAAATTTAGATCGATTTAAAACAACCTATGATTCTAATTTTTTCAAAAGACATGGCCTTGGTGCCGCGACTTATTTTAACAAGAAAGTATTTGGTGAAGATAAAGTTGTTAAGCATTCGTATGGTGATTATCCAGGTTTCATGGAAGGGCTATTGAAATCAACTCTTTCCTACGAAGAAGCAGCTGATCAGGCTCCACTAACTTCAACGGGTAAGCAACAATTATTAAGAGTTTTAAAGGGTGGCCCTAAAGAGTTAAATATTCCAAAATCAGAATGGCAGCAATATATTAAAACGCACTCCTATTTTGACTATCTCACTAATACCTTAGGCGTCGATAGTCCTGGAATTCTGACAATGGCTAGGAATTCAATTGTAGATTATGGAGGCACGCCGGATGTCATGACAATCCAAGGAGCCATAGAGGGGAGTGCATTAGGGATGAATGCAGTCGCCTGGAAAGATGCTTTTTTGGAAGGAGATGCTCCTGTTGATTATATTGATAAAGGTGATGGTACCTATGCCGCTGAGGATCCTTTTATTCATCATTTTCCAGATGGTAACGCAACTATTGCACGTATGCTTGTAAAAAAAATGGTTCCTGATATTGGCCCTGGGGAGAATGTTGAAGAGATAGTGTTATCTAAGTTTGACTATAGTGAATTAGATCTTGCTAAAAATAATGTTCGAATTCGATTAAACAGCACCGTTGTTAACGTCAAGCATCTGGGGGACCCATCGAGCTCAGATACGGTGTCAATCAATTACATAAATGATAAAAAATCTTACCAGGTTAAAGCAAAAAATACAGTGTTGGCTTGCTACAATATGATGATCCCTCATATCGTCTCAGATTTACCTGAAGATCAGTATAATGCTCTCAGAAAGTTGACGAAGATACCGTTACAATTCTCTAATATAGGCCTGAAAAATTGGCGTGCGATGAAAGAAATTGGTGTTGGAATGGCGATGTCGCCCGGGAATATTCACCAAGCTATTAATATGGATTTTCCAATTAGTGTTGGTGGCTACGAGTACACTAAAACGCCTGATGATCCATGCATTCTCCACTTGAGGTGCTGTCTTCAAGGCGATACACCTGGGGCACCATCAAGGGTTCAATTTCGTGAAGCACGATACAGGATGCTGGGTCTTAATTTTAATGACTATGAACTGGATATCAGAAGCCAGCTAGAAGGAATGTTTCCAAAGAAATTATTCAATTTTGATAGAGACGTTCAAAGTATTACAATTAATAGGTGGGCACACGGCTATTCTTATGGTGATGCGGGCGCCTTAGGGCGGAGACCTTTTGGTAGAATTACAATTGCTAATAGTGATGCAGTCAATAGCTCGTTGGTACAAAGAGCCATTGATGAGGCTTGGAGAGCAGTAAAAGAACTAAGCTAGTCTAATTTAGGTGTTACCTCAACACCTTCTTTGAATGGATGCATGGTGAATTATAATGGGTCTTGAGAATGTTAAAAGAGCATTAAAACCACTTACTATAGTTGGTTTTGTTGAGGGTATTTCTTTCTTGCTTCTAATTTTCATTGCTATGCCGTTAAAATATATGTTGGGCTTACCAACTGCAGTTAGTTGGATCGGCTCCATTCATGGTTTTTTGTTTTTGGCATATATCACTGTGTTAATTATTGTAATTTATAGGTTAAAATTATCATTTTCGTATTTCTTTCTAGGGTTCATTGCAGCGATAATACCTTTTGGACCGTTCGTTTTCGATAGGTATATAAAGAAAAAATTACATATGTAGTGATTCTCTGGTAGAGATAGGTAATAGAAATTATTAATTTATATTCTTGGCGCTTATGTTATTTTAGAAAAATGAAAAAACTACTGATAACACTCTTATTCGCCTCTCTATCATTTAATAGCTGGGCAAATCCAACTGATTTGAATCTAAAAATCGATGCATTATTTTCAGACATTGACCTTAATAACTCACCAGCATGCTCCGTAGGGGTTATTGAAGCAGGAAGATTTATCCATAATTCTGGCTATGGCTTAGCAAATCTTGAGCACAGTATAAGGAACACAAGCGATACTGTATTTCGTATTGGATCAGTTAGTAAGCAATTTACTGCTATGTCAATTGCAATACTCGAAGAAAGAGATGTGCTTTCTTTTAATGATTCCCTGCAACAGCATATCCCAGATCTAATAAACTACAAAGAAGAGGTGACACTCAATCATATTATTCATCATTTTAGTGGTCTTGGTGACTATGAGTACAGTGATTATCCAAATCGCTTCTTTAATGCAGTTGGGGAGCAATTTCGCTGGGGTAACGAAGATTATATGTCCAATGAAGAGATACATTCTTTATTCAAAACATTGCCACTTATTATGAGACCTGAAACCAAATTTTGGTACAGTAATTTAGGCTATGGCCTCCTCTCGATGGTGATTGAGAATACAAGTGGCATGACCTTAAGGCAGTTCGCAAATAAAGAGATTTTTAAGCCATTAGGTATGAATAGATCTTTTTTTAACGATAATGTTAATTTAGTCGTTAAGAATAGGGCGGATGGTTATTCGGAAAGAGAGGGATATCCTGGTGAATATGAGATTAATATGACAAATTTAAGTAATGTGGGAGACGGGGGTGTCTATACCTCTATCAATGATTTTATAAAATGGGATCAAAATTTTTATAATAATAAACTGGGCAAAAAATCTCATGAATTGATTGAGGTTATGGAAAGGAATTTCTTTGATACTGCTGGTGCCGATATAGAGATAGGTCAAGATATCAAGAGAGATGAATACTCCTATGCATTTGCACAAAACATAGATTACAGGAATGGCTATAAAAGATGGTCGCATAGTGGTTCATGGGTAGCTTATACAGCCCAATACTCTAGATTTCCTGAAATAGAATTTTCAGTGATCACGCTATGCAATAACGAGGCGATTCATGCGAGTGATATTGCTGATGGGATTATGGAGATTTACTTCCAACAACATAAAGCAGTAGGTGAATAGGTCTATTTCTTTTGAATGCTTACCGACGATAATTTAAATTTCCAAAAAAGTAGTCGTGATATTATTGCATAGAAAAATACGGCAATAAGTTTAATTCCAGGGAGTTTTATCAATTTTGCTAACCACTCATAGCCAGTGGTTTGTTTCCAAACATAAATAAACGCATCTACGCCTGATAACTCCTCATTATTAGGCAGAATCACATGAAGTCTTTTTAGGTATTTATCTTCCATCTCGCTGCAATCAATAAAGTTTAAATTTGATCGCTCTTTATAATGTTTGATTTCAAAATTACAGATGGAGCATTTTTCATTAAAAAGTATTTTTTCTTTGTACATAAAATTATATAAATCAATAATTTATAATATAAAAGTAAAGTTATTTTTAATGATAGTTAATCAACGAATGTGGCATTTTTAATGGGTGTCATTATCATCACACCAATTCCAATCACAAAGAAAGAGAAAAATGGCTCAAATGGATAATAGGGCAACCATAACTCTAGTGCTGATGACCAGCCGGGACTTAATAAGAATGAATTAACAGATTCTCTCCAATACAGTCCTGATGCAGCGATAATTAGACCTAAAGTCACAAAGGTGCCACCTGCAATTAAATTTAAAGAGCTGGTTTTGCTCGTAATGGTTTTATGTCGGTTTTTACCCCAAGCAGCAATTCTTGATGCAAATGCAAAAAAACCCATCCAATGTAATACATGATCCATCGATCCTGGGTTAGGGTAATAATAGAGGTTCCACCAATACACTGTGAAGGCATAACCCCAAAGAAAATAAACAGCTGTTTTGTGGACTAGTTTCCACTGCTGAGGGTTTAAATGTTTACTGCCAGTTTTGAATGACGTCACTATCATTGCCATTAAGAAAATGTAACCAATACTCCCTTCTATTTCATTTCGAAGTAAATACACATCCTCAAAGTAATAGCCTCGATGCATAATGGACATAAGAAATATGAAAGAACCTTGCCATAGCATGGCGACAGCAAAGCACAACCCTATATATTTACGGTTTCGAAACCACCATAGTGTGAAAGCATTGGAGTGAAGGGTTTTAGCGGCAGAGGCAGCTGTAACTATAAAGATCAAAGGAACGGCCCATTTTACAGAGTAACCTATCATTTCAGACACATCCTTAGGGTCAGACATATCATGTTTCAGCATGACTGCTGCAATAATGAATGACATAGGAGCGGAGATTAACCAGAATAAATTCCACTTATTAATCGCTTTATTTGTCATTAAAGTATTGATTTAGTTGCTCATTTCTCTTATTAATTCTGTTTTTATAACGACTCAGTTATACGGTAGTAATTTCATTAGTCTAGATTGTGAGGTCATTGATGACAAATATTAATATCATAATATGAAAATATCCTTCTTATTCTTGCTGACCTGAGTACATATGGTACTATTTTTAGATGACAACAAACCTCAGAAAACAATCAATCTGGCTAATGAAGAGCGTTGCAAGTTTCTTACCTTGGGTATTTTCTATATATATTTTCTATTGGCTTGATTATCAAATTTGGACTGATACTACACCTCATCGCGGCAAACTCTCAGTTATAATAATGGCAACTGGTATGATTTTGTCTCTGCTGCTATGGACTTACTTTAAGCAAAAAAAGAAATAATATTCGCAATCAATCAATAGCATTAACCTTGTCAAAATCAAGATTGTTTTCAGCTGGAGAGCTTTTTATATTGCTTACAATATTTCGCTTTGTAGCAAATATATAAATAAGGCAAGATACAACTAATCCAATCACAATTGCACCAATCCATTCTATTTCAAGAAAATCATAGTTATACATTAGGGTGAGTCCACTTAATGATAATATGTTTAGGATGATATACTTACTCTTACCCAGTCGCTTTGGGGTAAAATTTAGATTGTCGGTATATAATCTAATCAGTGAATCTAATGAGTTTATAACAAATAAAGTTCCAACAAACACCATAGAATAATTATAAATACCAACCGTATTAATTCCATTTTGGTAATAGATGAATATTACTGAAAACCATAATGCTAGTGGTATTGAAGGGATAATCATTATCATTAAAAACAGTTGATAAGTTTTTATTCCACTGACAAATCGGGCTAAGAATTGCCCGATCATTATGTACCATGAGTACCACCAGAAGAGGTAAAATTCATGATATAAATTTATAGGTATTAAAAAATTATTTAGATTTACAAAATAATTGCTCATTAAATTTATTGAGTTAAAAATCTCCGTAAAGTCGGTCTGCTCAACAGTGAATGAAGCAATCCACATAGCCAAAATAAGCAAAAAGAATAATATTGTTGAGGTCATGCTCAATATTTTTACATAACGAATACTAGAGCTAGAATAGACTGATATTGATATAACCAAAAAAACAATAAGATAAAATATTGCATTTAAGTTTTTACCATCACCTAGCTCAGGCAGATAAATCGGTAAGTTAGATAAAAACAAATAAATGGTAAATGAGCATGTCACAACGATAACTATGGTGTTGATAAAATTAACTAATGGAATTTTAAAGAAACCTACTTTTGGTTCGATTACACAAAAATAAAAGCAAGTAATAAAATACCCCGACCAGATTGCAAAACCCATGGAAGCAAACTCCATGGCCAGAGGGTTAGTAAAGCCGTATTCTGGATAATTGATAAGATCCTCATATCTAAGAAAATCTATCATTGGAAGCATTATGACTCCAACTTCCCACCCGGAGGTAAATAGAATAGCCATGAAGACCGGTGTCCTCATGGGCGTCTCACCAATGCAGCGGATGTTGCCCCATTTTATGAGAACATAAGCTATGCAAATATAACTTGTAACAAGCCCAAAGATTAACCAATTAGACATATATCAAGTCTTTTATATATTGTTAAGGGTAATGTAATGTTTTTGTCTCAAGGTAATCCTCTAATCCCATGACCCCACCTTCACGACCATTGCCAGATTGTTTATAACCACCAAAAGGAGAGCCATAATTAAACTCACCACCATTGATATGGACCGCTCCAGCTCTTAATTTTGAGGCAACCCTTTCTGCTCTGTCTTTGCAGCCAGTTTGCAGATAAGCAGCTAGACCATAAGGGGTATCATTGGCTATATTAATGGCTTCTTCTTCATTTTGAAAAGGTATTATAACCAAGACCGGGCCAAATATTTCTTCTTTGGCGATTCGCATATCACTAGTGACATCAGCAAATATAGTTGGTTTGACGTACCAGCCAGTTTCAAAACCTGGTGGTTTACCAGCACCACCTACAAGAATTTTTGCCCCTTCTTTGATGCCTATATTGATTAATGCTTGTACACGATCATATTGGATTTTATCAAATAATGGACCAAGATGATCGCCTTCCTTTGTGGGATCACCAATAATAATATTCGCTCCAAATTCACTTGCAATAGAGATGACTTCGTCATAACAATCACTTTCAACCAATAGTCGAGTTGGAGCATCGCATGATTGTCCTGTATTAAACATACACTCAGCAATAGCCGCTGGTACTTGCTCTTGTAAATTACAATCTGCAAAAACTAGATTAGGGGATTTACCGCCCAGCTCTAAGGTCACTCTTTTGATGGTATCCGCCGCATCATGAGTGACACAGATTCCAGCACGAGTGGAACCTGTGAATGACATCATTTGGATATCGGAATGCTTCGATAAGGCGCTTCCTACCGTTTCGCCATCACCATTAATTAGATTGAAAACACCTGGTGGGTAACCTGCTTCATGAATGATCTCAGCATAAATCATAGCTGATAATGGGGTGTATTCTGAGGGCTTCAAGATACAAGTACATCCTGAGGCTAGAACCGGAATAACTTTTAATGCAATTTGGTTAATTGGCCAGTTCCAAGGAGTGATTAGTCCGCATACACCTATTGCTTCACGAATTAGAATATCACCATTACTCAGTGTAAGTTTTATTTCGAGTTCTTCAAGTGCCTTAATAAAACCATCCAAATGACCGATAGCAGCATCGGTTTGTGCATCACGAGACATCGTGATCGGGGCTCCCATTTCTAATGTAATTGCCTGCGCAAGCTCTTCAAATCGTCTATGGGTAACTAATCGTAGATTTTTGAGTAATGCCAAGCGTTCTTCTTTACTGGTATTTGAAAACGTTTTAAAAGCAGTATTCGCCGCTGACACTGCTGCATCAACATCGCCTTTACCGCCCATGGCAATGGTACCAATTTGTTCCTCTGTAGCAGGATTGGTGACTGATAATGAGTTGGAAGATATAGAGTCTACCCATTGTCCATTAATGTAAAATTTTCTAAGGTTATCCAACAAATTCTCCAATTCTAGTAAATGATTGTGCGTTCTAATTTTATGAGTTTAATCCCAAAATAACATCGCTTATTTTCTCTGCGATCATGATGGTAGGGCAGTTGGTATTGCCATTAGTCACTCTTGGCATAATTGATGCATCTACAATACGAAGACTCTTTATACCATGAACTTTACCGTCCTTATCAACAACCGTATTAGGATTATCACTTTTTCCCATGGAGGCTGTCCCAGATAAATGCCATTGAGAATAAGCATGAGCATTAATTTTCTTATTAATTTCATCTACTGAGTTTACGTCACCACCTGGGAAAATCTCTTCTCCACACAAATCTTTAAATGCATTGGTTTTCATGAGCTTTCGAACTATTCTAATTCCATTATGAAATGCTTCACGATCACGCTCATCATCAAGATAATTGACCAGTATTTTTGGCGGCAAGAAAGGGTCCTTGTCGTTCAAGCTTATACGTCCTCGACTAAATGCTTGCATTAAACCGACATGAACTTGAAACGCATGCTCTTTAAGGGGCTTCCATGTTTGATCATCAACCGCTATTGGAGATACGCATAGTTGAATGTCAGGATAGGCTATTTTTGGATCTGACCTCACGCATCCAATCACGTCGAAATGATTAGTGGCACACATTCCAGTGTGTGTTATAAACCATCTGATCCCTGCCAATATACGCGGTAGTAATTTTGTTTTTGGCCATAATGACACGGGCTTAGTGCATTTATATTTTAAAACAAAATCAGGGTGATCATTAAGATTTTGACCAACGCCTGGCATATCAGCTACTACAGTAATATGATTATCCTGTAGATGCTTTTTAGGGCCAAGGCCAGATAGCATCATAATATGTGGTGTGCCAACAGCTCCTGCAGATAAAATAATCTCTTTATTCGCTTGATACGTTCTTTTATCACCGTGCTTATCTTTAATGCATACACCGGTTGCTTTGTTGTTATTTATTTCAACATTCACAACCGAAGTCTCCGTGAGGATGGTTATGTTATCTTTATGTTTTATCGGATCCAAATAAGCACGAGCCGAACTCCATCGTTTTCCGTTATAAATTGTAGAATCGAATACGCCAAAACCCTCTTGAAGGTCACCGTTAATGTCATCTGTTTTTGGATAACCAGATTCTTCACCGGCCTTTAGGAATGCTTTTGAGATCTCGCCTGAAGGGACAGGTCGATGAACATTGAGTGGGCCAGTATTACCCCGATCTTTAAAACCAGGCGCATCATAGTTTTCCATTTTAATGAAATAAGGTAAAACATCTTCATAGCTCCAGCCCTCACAACCCATTTCATGCCAACCATCAAAATCTTTAGCGTGACCTCTTATATAAACCATGCCATTTATAGATGAAGAGCCTCCAAGCGTCTTTCCACGATCATGCTGAAAAACTCGATTATTTAGTTGCGGTTCTGGTTCGCCTTGAAATAGCCAATTAAATTTATTATTTGTAAGGTTACTTAGCATTGCAGCTGGCATATCAAGTGTATAACTTTTATCTTCCTTTCCTGCTTCAATCAAAAGAATTTGATTTTCAGCATTGGCGGACAATCTATTTGCTAAAACACAACCGGCTGATCCAGCACCAATGATAATGTAATCAAAATTCATAGCAGTCTCTTTAAAAAAATATCTATCGATAAATTCACTCATAAATCTAGTGCATATTACCAATCTAATTGAGAGTATATATTCATGAGCAATAATTTAATTAATTATTTTAATGGTATTGGTATAATTCTAATTATTTTAAATTTACCGTTGCCATTGATTGATTAACTATGACAAATACAACGACAGATATTCAAAATATTATTGACTATATAACCCATTGTAAAAATCAATATAACAAGGTGATCAAACTTTCATCTGTTCAGACTTACTTTGTTGAGTCATCAGATACAGAAAATACATGGTCCAAAGTAAAATCATTCTTATTTGTTAAGTTAACAACAAATGATGGAATTGACGGTTGGGGAGAAGCCTTTACCAAAGAAGGTGAAGAGATGAATGTGATAAATTATATTCATAATTTTGCCGAAATGATCCCTAGCATTAACTCAGCGACTCCTTGGGGTTTCCTTAACCTAATATCAAAGGATAAGAAAAATACTATTAATGTATGTCATGCGTCAGCAAGAAGTGCATTTGAAATGGCTCTATGGGACATATACGCAAAAAAAGCGAATAAATCATTAAGTCAATTAATAGGAGTAAAAAGAAAGTCATCAGTTTCTGTCTATGCAAATATATGGAGTGACAAACATTATTCTGACGATGATATTGCTAAAAAAGCCAAAAACGTTATCGAATTAGGGTACAGAGCCGTCAAAATTTACCCACTTCAAAATAGAACTATAAATCAAGCCACGTCATTGATGAAGCTATTAAGGTCTAAACTTGGGAAAGAAATACATATTCTATTAGATTTGGAGTGTCCTTCTAATGTGAATGATGCGATAAATTTAGAACCTTTGATATCGCCATATAACCCTTATTGGTATGAAGAACCATCTGATGGTCTAAATATAGAAAAACTAGTGAGCATCAAGAATCAATCATCTTTTGATATTGTAACCGGTGAAGGACAATGTGGCATTGACCATTTTGTGAATGTTATAAATGCACGAGCAGCACAAATTTTGAACCCAGATATATCCATGGCTGGTGGCATTCTGGATATTCTAGTAATAGCAAAATTAGCGCATGAAAATAATATAAAAATTTCTCCTCATTGTTGGAACTCTATGACAATTTCTGTTGCCGCAATGCTACAAATTTGCTCGGTATTGCCAAATGCAGAGATGGCAGAATTATTCCCCGATTTCATGGCTCATTCAAATCAATTCATGAGCACTAGGTATAAAATAACGAACGGCAAAATAGAAGTTCCAGATAATCTAGGGTTGGGTATCGATATGAATGAAGATGTCATAATTGAGAAATCTTCTAATACACGTCTTTCAAGCATTTAAGTTCATGTTTTATTAAGATTGAATTGCTATATCTATTGCCTTTAAGGGTATTTTGTTGAGAATTAGATCAGCCGCACGTTCGGCAACCATGATGGTGGGAGCATTTATATTGCCATTGGTTATGGTTGGAAATATCGAAGCATCAACAACATGTAATGCTTCAATCCCTATAACCGCAGTATTTGAATCAACTACAGAGAGCTTATCATTGCCCATTTTACAGGTACAAGAAGGATGATAGGCACTTTCAACAGAGGACCTGACAAAAGCATCTATTTCATCGTCAGTATTGATATTAATGCCTGGCTGAATTTCATTCCCTCTGTATTCATTTAAGGCTTCTTGTTGCATGATATTTCTAGTAAGTTTCACGCTACGACGAAAGCCCAATATATCTGAATCATGCTGCAAGTAATTAAATAAAATACTTGGTGATTCTCTTATATCATCTTTAATGATATTTACCTGGCCGCGGCTCTTTGGCTTGTTATGGCCCACATGCACTTGGAATCCGTGACCTGGAAAAGCACTTTTTCCATCATATTGCATTGCTCCAGGTAAGAAATGATACTGAATATCGGGGTAAGAAATATTTGTATTGGATGAAATGAAACCACACGCCTCAAAATGATTGGTCGCCCCAAGTCCTTTTTTTGTAAGGAACCATTGAGCGCCGATTTTAAATTTATTAAGTAAATTTAATTTGCCATTGAGGGTAATTTTTTGTTTGCATTGATATTGAAAATTAAATTCTAAGTGATCTTGAAGGTTATTGCCTACACCAGGTAAATCATGCTTTACATTGATGCCTGCAGCCTTGAGTATGCTTACTGGACCTATACCCGATAATTGAAGTAATTGTGGCGAACCTATAGCGCCAGCCGACAAAATAACCTTTTTGTTCGCAAAGACCTGAAAACTCTCATTTTCCCTCTCACATTCAACTCCAATGGCAATCTTATTTTTTAGTAATATTTTATTCGTCATAGTATGAGTAAGCACAACAAGATTCTTGCGACTTTTAATAGGTTTTAGATAAGCCATGGAAGTTGACCATCTAATTCCATTATGAACCGTCATTTGCATGGGTCCAAAACCATCCTGAGTGGCGCTATTATAATCATTATTAACTTTATACCCAGCTTGAATACCTGCATCTATAAATACCTGGGACAATGGATTACTAAATGGATTTTTTTTAGATACATGGAGCGGTCCATCCTGTCCTCTATACTCATCTTTAGTTGACCAAGACTCTGCTTTTTTAAAATAGGGAAGGCAGTGTGCATAATCCCAGTTTGTGGCTCCCAATCTATGCCATTCGTCGAATTCAGCTGCATTTCCTCTGACATACACCATGCCATTGATAGACGATGAACCGCCCAATGTTTTTCCGCGTGGGCAAAATAATTGACGATTATTTAAATATGGCTCTGGATTTGACTTGAATTGCCAGGTGTATTTTTTATTGTGCATAGGAAACGAGAGAGCGGAGGGCATTTGAATTAAAATATTTTTATCACTTCCGCCAGCTTCAACGAGCAGTACGCTATGTGACGGGTCTTCTGATAACCTGTTTGCTAGAACACAACCGGCAGAGCCTGCTCCTATAATGACATAATCATATTTTTTACCATCATGTTTCATTACATCTCCAGACAATTACTTTTGTTGTCAGCCAAGATCGGCCTCATAAAAGTATATAGACAGTCTCGCTTATTTGGCAGGAAAAGTGTATTTTCGAAATGTATATAGGATTATTTTTTTATGATTAAAAAGCCAAAGAAATTATTATTTCTAGTAAATCCCGAAGCTGGAAATGGCAAAGGTGAAATAAAATTCAATAAAGTTAAAGCTCAATTAAAAGACCATTCTATTGATGCGGATATGTTTATTAGTGATCGACCCGGTGACATAAAGAAATTCATATATGAAGAAGATTTAAAATCATTTGATGGAATTTGTACTATCGGTGGTGATGGAACTATTCATGAAGCTGTTGATGGTTTAATGCGGTCCGGTAAATCCAAATACCTTCCCTTAGGCGTTTTTCCTGGAGGCAGTGGTAACTCTTTTTGTAATCATTTATCGATCTATAACGATACCTCAGCACTCGCTAATATCATTGATTTTACTACAAGCCCAATTGATATTATGGAGATTCAGCATTTAGATCGCATTAACTATTCGGCCAATATAATAGGGTGGGGTATGGCTTCAGAAGTCAATATTCTTGCTGAAAAATTAAGATTTCTTGGCACTATTCGTTACTCAATTGCGTCTTTGATCTGCATTCTCCGGTTAGTACCTAAGGAAATGAATTTTATTATTGGGGATGAATTCATCACAGGAAAGGGTCTTTTGTTTTTAGCATTAAACACCATGTATACAGGAAAGGGCATGAAAATGGCTCCAAAAGCAAAATTAAACGATGGGTTAATAGATATTATCCTATTTCGTGAAGCATCGAAGTTAAGGGTATTTAAAATATTTACGGAAGTTTTCTCAGGTAATCATATCAATGATCCACTAGTGGAATATTATCAAGTAAATAAGTTTAAGGTCAGAACCTCTGAAGAACCTTTGAATTTAGACGGTGAAAACAAAGGAATAACACCTATCAGTGTCAATGTGCTGCCAAAAAGTTTAAATATCTTCGTAAATTTGTAATGCCAAAAATTGATCACTATAACCTTCATATTTGCACATTGGTCACGGTAAATTGCATATAGTGATCATCTTGATGTCTTTTTTATAAGACTTATTATATAAAAGATATTGAACTTCACTATTTTGGAATTAACTGCTAAACAAAATGAATAAAAAAGACAAGCAACTTGGTATGAATGCCGATATCTCAAGGCGTGACTTTATCAATGGTGTAGGTGTGGCAATTGGTTCAACATTATCAACTGATGTCATGAGTTCTTCAGATGTGGGTGCGCAAGATCTGCCTGGCTATTATCCGCCAGAACTGTCGGGTTTGCGTGGTTCACATCCAGGGTCATTTGAGGGTGCCCATGCACTAAGAGACGGCATGAAATTTGAAACGGTTAAATCAAAAGAGGAATATGATTTAGTCGTCGTTGGCGCGGGTATAAGCGGTTTAGCTGCTGCTTATTTTTACCAAAAAAACACGAACAACAATGCCAAGATTTTAATCTTAGACAATCATGACGATTTTGGCGGCCATGCAAAACGAAATGAATTTTCAGTCGATGGAAAAACCATTATTGGCTTCGGTGGGACAATGTTTCTTGAGGAACCAAGCGGGTATCCAGTCAACGCCAAACAATTACTCATCGATCTGGGTGTTGATATACAGCGCTTTTATAAATACTTTCATCATGATCTTTATTCAAGTTATGGGCTTACTAGAGGAATCTTTTTTGACAAAGAGACGTTTGGGCAAGATTATCTGGCAGTTGGCGAGATTGATGATGCCAAGAAATTTGCTAAGGCACCGATATCAGATGCGGCTAAGAGAGATTTGATTCGTCTTTATGAGGACGATAATATTTATCTGCCAAAAATGTCTTCTGAAGAATATTATTCCTTTCTTGAGGGCGTCAGTTATGAAACATATTTGAGGGAATATGCTGACATGCCTGATGAAGTTATAAAAACAATGCAATCAGCTGCAAGAGGTGTGTGGGCCGTTAATATCGATGCTTTTCCAGCCTCTGCTGCTTGGATCTATGGATACCCTGGTTTCGGTAACATAGATCCAGTTGACCAAGAGCAGGAACTTACAGAGCCCAATATATTTCATTTTCCTGATGGCAATGCCACAATCGCAAGACTGCTAGTAAGGTATATGATCCCAAAATCAGCAATGGGCAATTCGATGGAGGATATCGTTACCGCAAGATTTAAATATAACGAACTAGATAATCCGTCATCAAATGTAAGCATTCGATTAAACAGTACCGTGATCAAAGCAAAACACTACAATGAGAACTTATCTGGTGGTGTTGAGGTAAGTTATTTAAGGGACGGTAAAATACATACGGTAGAGGCAAAGAAAGTAGTTATGGCGTGCTATAACTCTATAATACCCAGGCTCTGCCCTGAAATGCCAACTAGGCAAAAAAATGCACTAAAAAACTGTGTAAGAGCCCCTCTTGTGTACACGAATGTCCTAATTAGAAATTGGCATTCCTTTGTAAAGCTAGGTGTGCGTCGAATTACTACACCAGGTTTATTGCACCATAATATTAGATTGGATTTTCCAGTTAGTATGGGCGACTATCATTGCTCGACCAATCCAGACGAACCAATTATATTGCATATGCAATATGTGCCAGGTGATCATGGCAACCCCAGTGCTAGACAGCAGTTTCTAGAAGGCCAAAAGACGTTATTGTCCACACCCTTTGAAGAATTAGAGAGAAGTATTCGAAATCAATTATCGAGAGTGTTATCACCCGGTGGTTTTGATGTCACAAATGATATTTTAGCGATTACTGTCAATCGTTGGCCGCATGGCTATGCTTATGGTTACGACTCCCAGTCAGATCGTATTGCTTTTGATACGGATGCATTTTCAGTATCTCAGCAAAATTGGGTAATAGGAAGAGAGGTGTTTGGTAACATAAGTATTGCATCAACAGACTCAGCATCAAATGCCATGACAGAGGCAGCCATAGAGCAAGCTAGTCGTGCTGTGGGTGATTTGGTTTTATGATAACTTGATGTCTAACATGAATGTCATTCTAGTAACTGCAGGTGCATCTGGAATTGGGCGATGCATTGCTGAGCTTTTTCTTAAAGATGGCTTTGCAGTTCATGTTTGTGACATTAATGCTGATCATATTGCTGAATTTATGCAAAATAACCCAAACGCAACTGCGAGCCAAACTGACGTCTCAAAAATTGATGAAGTAAAAAAATTATTCAAAGATATTGTAAAACTTTATGGGAAACTGAATGTATTGGTAAATAATGCAGGTATTGCTGGCGCTTCTTCTTTAATCGAAGACGTTCCGATAGATGACTGGAATCGTACAATTGATGTAAATTTAAATGGAATGTTTTATGTAACAAAATTAGCGGTTCCTTTGTTGAAGAAAAATAAATCAGGGTCGATCGTTAACTTATCCTCCACAGCTGGATTAATGGGCGTACCAAATCGCTCACCTTACACTGCATCTAAATGGGCTGTAGTTGGCCTTACCAAAACGTTAGCCATGGAATTGGGGCCATTTAATATTAATGTTAATGCTGTGTGCCCTGGGTGTGTCGAAGGAGACAGAATAAGGCGAGTAATTGAAGCTGATGCGAAAAATCAAGGCAAGACATCTGAAGAAATTGAAGCGGTCTATAAAAGGCAAAGCTCAATGCGGCTCTTTGTGAATAAGGATGACGTTGCAAATATGGTGCATTATTTATCTACCGATAAAGGTCATAATTTATCAGGACAAGCTATTGCGGTGGATGGTAATACGGAAGGATTATTTAATTGGCTAGAGCCATAGATCTAATAAGCATTATTATTTAAAGTACACGATGAGATGCGACAGGAACATTAGATCTAATGTTCTTCAGATACTTCTCATCAATCTTTGCAGATGCCCACCCAGGTCCATCAGAGGCTTGGGCGACAATATTACCCCAGGGATCAATTATCATAGAGTGCCCCCAGGTCTGTCGCATACCGTTATCACCATCAGGAAACTCTCCGCATTGACCTGGCGCAACTACATAGGATTGAGTTTCAATAGCCCTCGCTCTCAGTAAAGTTGACCAATGATCTTTTCCTGTTTGGAGGGTAAATGCTGCAGGCACCATTATTATATCAACTTGCTGCTTTGCTAATTCTAGATAAAGTTCAGCAAATCTCAAGTCATAACAAATAGAACATCCTATAGATAGATTTAATGCCTTATAAGATACGATTTCACTTCCAGGAAGAACGGTATCAGATTCACGATAGTCATTACCATTCGGCGTCGTGATATCAAATAAATGAATTTTTCGATATTTAGCAATTATCTCCCCGTTCTTATCAAATGCAAGTGAAGTATTGTATATTTTATCGCCAGCTGATTCGAAATAACTACCGCCATGAAGATAAATCTTATTGTCTTTTGCAAATTTAGATAAAGCTTGAGTTGTCACTCCTAAAGGAATTGATTCAGCTGATTCTTTTTTTTCATCTTCCGTGCCACCACAGAAAGATAACATCTCTGGAAGGGCGATGAGATCTGGAGCATCCGCTTTAATCGCTTCAGATGCAATCGATAATGCCTCATTTATATTTTTCTGTTTATTGGTTTGACTGTTTAGTTGGATTACACTTATTTTCATAATAAATCTCTTTCTTTTTATGCATTAGGAGGAAAGTTTTAACATTTATTCCTTAACATTTCTCTATATATTCACTAGATACATAGTGTATCTTATACCTTATTGAAAAATTGGAGAAACAAATGCAGCTTAGCAATGTAAAATTAATTAATTTATTAGGCTCAACAATAATACTATTTTCATTCTCTGCTTTTGCAGATAATTACGATGACATAATTTCTAAAGCACTTAATAATCCAGCTAGAGCGGCAAATAATGCAGCACGAGATGAAAACAGAAAACCTGGTGAAATAATAAAATTCATGGATGTTCGACCTGGAATGACTGTATTGGATATGGTCTCAAACGGTGGCTTTTATGCAGAGATACTCGCTAACGTCGTGGGCGAAGAAGGTCGCATTATTGCTCAAACATTCGCCACTGCAGGGATGAATCCAGACTTCGCGTACGCAAAATACATCAGAGATTCGGAGCACATGGATAACGTGGTCTTGATTTATGCTAACTTTGCTGACCTTGATGTAAAAGAAAATACTCTAGATAGGATCTTCATAGTGCAAAATTATCACGATTTCTATTTTGATCGCCCAGGTTATGGTGTTGATGATGTTCAGCCAGTTCTTGCAATGTTTAGAAAGGCACTAAAACCAGGTGGAATGATGGCGATCATAGATCATGAAGCAAACCCTGGAACACCAAGTACCTCAGGAACTTCATTGCATCGAATTAGCTCTGATGTTGTAAAAAATGACATGCAAACCGCTGGATTTAAATTAGTCGGAAATCTTGATATTTTGTTAAATGAGACCGATGACAAAACCAAGGGTGTTTTTGACCCAGTCAATCGAGGCAAAACCAGTCGCTTTGTATTGAAATTTACCAACCCTGATTAATATCAGCACTAGTGACAATGCTCTAGTGTAGCTAGTTGACTAAATATATTTAAATCAAAGAGTTACTATTTATAATTAAAGCTGTATTATTCTTTTCGTGAGGATTAATACAGCTTTTTTTATATTTCTATTTGCGCCTTTCTTCGCTCAAAGTATTTCAGCGCAAGAGAACTCTGAATCTATAACGAATGAAAAGAAAATAACTGGCGTTATTCAAAAAATAACAATTAACAACCAAGATGTATTTGATTTAAATATTACCGAAGAGAATAATCCTTTGTATAGGATGTTAAATAAAATACACGTTAACACCAGAAAAGACGTTATTCGCAGCCAGTTACTGTTTCAATCTGGTGATACCTATTCAAAGAGAATTGCAGATGAAACTGAGCGACTTCTTAGGGCAAATCGATATTTAACAAATGCAGATATCGAAGTTATACCCAGAAACTCTCAGAATATTGATCTCAAGGTCAATACTCAAGATGCTTGGACGTTGAATCCAGGTTTTTCATTTGGCAGAGGAGGAGGTCATAATAAGACCAGTATCTCTTTAAGAGAATATAATTTTTTAGGTAGCGGAACACGTATTGGCTTAAGATATAAGTCTGATATTGATAGAGATTCAACAACTTTTCAATTATCTGATAATAACCTCATCGGCTCACGTTATAGTCTAATTTTTGATTTTGCGAATAATTCGGATGGTAATAAGTATCTGTTTAATCTAAAAAAACCATTTTACTCTTTGAATACCAGAGATAGTCATGGCATTAGCGTAGCTAATCAAACAAGTATAGAGTCACTCTATAGCCTTGGTGCGGTTGATGGTCAATTCACTTACTCATCAAAAAACCTTGATGTATACAAAGCTTTTTCAAACGGTCTTAATAGTGGGTGGGCTAAACGATACCTGGTCGGCCTTACCCTAGATGATAATGAATACAGCACTAATTCAATCAGTAATCCATTGGATAGTGCCTTGCTCCCTGGTAGGAGACGACACTCATACCCTTACCTTGGTATTGAGTTTGTTGAGGATAATTTTATTGAAGAAAAGAATTTCGACAATATTGGTTTAGTTGAAGATCGTCATATCGGTTCTAAAATACATGCCAAGATTGGTTATGCTTCAAAAAATATTGATGCTACGTCAAATGCCTGGTTTGTCGAAGCGGGCTATAATAATTCATTAATTGCTGTCAAAGATAAATCATTATTATTTACCTCATTACTCACTGGTAGATTTGAGAAAGATCAGAAAAATAGCATCAAACTAAACATTAATACTCGCTATGATGTGCGTCTTTCCACTAAACGCTTAATGCATTTAGAAATGGATGCAATTATTGGTCAAAACCTAGATATAAATAATCGTCCGTACTTGGGTGGGGATAATAAATTACGTGGTTATCCAGCCAGATACCAAACAGGAAATTCAAGAATCGTTTTCACAATTGAGCAACGTTATTTTACCGATTGGTACCCATTTCGTATAGCAAGAATTGGCGGGGCTATTTTTATGGATATTGGAAAAACTTGGGATGATAATAATTTTAAAACACCGCAAATGGGCTGGCTAAAAAATGCAGGTTTTGGCCTAAGGATAGCGAACAGTCGATCCGAGGTTGGTCGTGTACTGCATATAGATATTGCTTATCCTCTTGACGGCAGTTCCGATCTTGATAAATTGCAATTACTGATAGATGCAAAAAAAGGTTTCTAGTATTGATTTAAGACTTATTTTGCTTAAGATATTCATTTCTTGGTTCGGATGATATATGGTTCAATAATGAAAAATTTAACCTCATTATTGATCTTACTTTGCATTACATCCTGTAATACAAATATTCAAACTGAAAAGCAGCAAAATAATGCTGATTTTTTCACTCTTTCAAAGAGTGTATTAAAAGATAAAATAAAAGGAGCTTGGGTAGGTCAGACGGTAGGCGTAACTTATGGCTATCCTGTCGAATTTAAATTCGAGAGCAGAATGGTTCCAGACAACCATGAGCTTCCTTGGTATGACGGTTACCTTAAAGAAACATTTACTGAAATTCCAGGTGCATATGATGATGTTTACATGGACTTAACGTTTGTCCAAGTATTCGAAGATTACGGCTTAGATGCTCCAGCGAGTGCTTTTGCGAGTGCTTTTGCGAATGCAGATTATAAATTATGGTTCGCAAATCAAGTCTCAAGGTACAATATATTAAATGGAATAGAGCCACCACAATCCGGTCATTGGTTAAATAATCCTGCTGCAGATGATATTGATTTTCAAATAGAGGCTGATTTCGCCGGAATTATGACGCCGGGTATGGTTAATAGTGCAACCAAGATCAGTGATCGTGTAGGTCACATAATGAATTACGGTGATGGTTGGTATGGTGGCGTATATATTGCTGCTATGTATTCATTAGCTTATGTTTCTGATGATATAGAATATGTTGTTAACGAAAGCCTTAAATTAATTCCTGAGGAAAGTAATTTTCATAAAATTATTACTGATGTGATAACTATTCATGAAGAGCAGCCAAATGACTGGAAAATCGGTTGGCAATATATTCATGATAAATGGACCGATACAGACTTGGGTCCATGGGGTGTGTTCGACACATTCAATATCGATGCCAAAATAAATGCTGCATGGGTGGTGCTGGGATTGTTGTATGGTGAAGGTGATTTTACTAAAACAATAGATATTGCAACTCGTGCAGGAGATGATGCAGATTGTAATCCTGCCTCAGCAGCAGGGATCCTGGGAACGATGCAAGGCTTCGACGCAATCCCTGATTTCTGGAAACAGGGACTAGAAGAAATAGAAGGACTTCCGTTTGCCTATACCAGCATATCTTTGAATGATGCCTACGAACTTTCCTATAAACATGCGCTCGCAATGATCAGCCTCAATGACGGAAAGATAGAAGACGATTCAGTGACAATCAAACTACAAAGCCCCACTGAAGTTCCTTTTGAACAGTCGTTCAAAGGTCACTATGCAAAAGACAAAAGAGAGATCAATGACAGTGATATAAATACTACCAATTACTTCTCTTTTAATTTTAATGGCACGGGCTTTGCCCTTATGGGTAAAGCACTTAGCATGAATGACCAAGAGCACACCTATACTGCAGAAATGTTCATCAATGGAAAACTGATTGAAACTGTCAAATGGCCAACAAATTTCACCACAAGACGGTTCTACTTATCCTGGAAATATCAACTCCCAAAAAATGATTATACTGTTGAAATTAGAGTAAAAAATCCAACAAATACTGCTGAAGTATCGCTCGAATCGATTGTAATTTATGACGATCAACCGCTCATTAATAATAGCGAAATCTCGAGTTCTAGACTTATGCATGATTAAAGCAAAAAATGCCATAAAAAATAATTTATCTGTAGTAAATGAAATAATTAAAACCACAGATGCAATCGCATCTAAATCTATCAATTAAATAACTTTTGACTGAAAAAAGCATGCCCAAGATTTATGATTAAACTATTCTTTCTTTTTTTAACCATGGCTATAAGTTACCCACTTAAAGCTCAATCTATTTGTAAAGGGAGTCCAATCAAGCAAGGCGTATATTTCAATAAAGTGCCGCCAAAAAATTGGTCTAATTGCACTGGCAATTTTACTTATTTAGTCAATGGAGGCGTCTATGATGGAGGGTTTCAAAGTGGACGACCGCATGGCACTGGTAGACTTGAGTTACCTAATGAAAGTTACTATCAAGGTAATTGGGATAATGGCATTATTCAGGGGTATGGTCAGGTTATTACCGTCGATAAGAATAAATACGAAGGGCAATGGTATAAAGATACTTTCGAGGGATATGCTTTGTTCCATGATGGGAGTAGGTATGAAGGAAGGTGGTTAAAAGGCTTCCTTCAGGGTGTTGCAACTTTATATTATCCGGATAAAACTTCTTATAAGGGAAATTTAAAAAAAGGCATATATCATGGTTATGGTGAGCTAATCGATCAAAGTAATAGTATATATAGGGGTAATTGGTATCATGGCGCTAAAAATGGAGAAGGGACGCTTATATTCAGTGACGGAAAAGAGTATGCTGGATTTTGGCAGATGGGACGATATTTTGGTGATATCAAAACTGAACTTAAAAATACAAAAAATACTCATTTAATAAATTAATTTTTAGGAATAAATATGCGGGAATCCAAACAAATACTCTTGACTTTATTGATGTGTATTTTTTCATTGAATGTGATCGCTCAAGAAAAAGAATTCCCGATTGAAAAATGGCAATCTAAATCAGCATCTGAACTTAAAATCGATCAATTAAAGATTGACAAACTTTTTGATTTATCTTTTGAGGATGATGCAACTCAATCGGTGGTGCTTATTAAAAATGGATTTTTAGTAGGGGAGCGATATGCAGATGGCTATGACCAACAATCATATGGTACATCATGGTCTATGGCCAAGAGTTTTTATTCAGCGCTTATCGGGATATCACTTGAGCTGGGTGAAATATCAAGCATAGATGATAATGTTGGAACTTATTTGAGTTATTTTAACGATGAACGCTCTGTTGTTACTATTCGTGATTTATTAGATATGACCAGCGGATTGGAGTTCCCAGAACATGAGCATGAAATTATGTTCTTTAGGAATGATCAAATAGAGTATGTTAAGTCTATCGGTATGGAGAAAGCTCCAAAGACTTTATTTGAATACAATAATGTTAATTCTATGCTTCTTGGTGAAATTTTACTGCAAGTAACGGGCAAAAAAGCGGATGTTTTATTGCGTGAAAGAATTTTTGATAAAATAGGTATTGAAGACGCTACTCTATGGCAAGACGGATCAGGCAATGTTATGACGTATTGCTGCATCGATATGTCGGCAAGAGATTATTCTAAATTTGGCTTACTTTTTTCAAGAAACGGTAATTGGAATGGTGATCAAGTTATACCCGCTAATTACGTAGATGAAACGTTTAGTACAGTTTGGGAATCAACACCTAATTGGTGGACTGATCTAAATCGAGGCTACTCATTGCATTGGTGGATATCAAAAAACGATGAAGAGGGCACTATTTTCAACGCCAGTGGTAAATTTGGACAATATATATTTGTTGATCGTGAAAATGATATTATTTTTACTCGAATCACAAAATACCATCCAATGCCTGGATCGATTCAAAATTGGAGTTTTTTGAAATATCTTGATATTTCTAATGTCGATTTATGGATTAGTATTTTAAGAATAATGCATAAAATCGGCTTAATTGACTTAAGTGAGGACATTACTACTCCAAACACGTTTCCAGATGGGGAATCAAACGAATTTTACACCAACTACGAAGAAATAATTGATGCAATGGCTGATTTAAGTCGGGATTAATCAAAAAAAATTTATTCTATACGGTAGGGCATTTTTACTAGTTTATCGATGTCCGCATTCATCGCCGGCGACAACTTTCTTGGTCTTCCAGCTTGGTTATCCGTCGCATATAGGTTGCCGCTTTCATCTACAGAAATAGAATGCATTTCTATCCAAAAATTTGACCCCGAAGTTGGCAATTCTATTTGCTGCAGGAAATTACCATCAAAATCATATTGTTTAAGGCGAGGAGGATTACGATTACTTTCGGTCACCCATAATGATTGGTCATTAACTATAACATCGAGAATTACACCTAAATCACTCCAAGTTTCAATGTATTGATAATTGGGGTAGTTTGAGGAATTGACTTCAGCAATTTGGTGATAAATCTTCATATCTTTGTTTATTCTATCTACCACATATAGCATCTCATTAGGACCAAATGCTAAGCTATGGACACTTCCATATTGATGCGGTTCATTACCTTCCTCTCCAAATTCAGAATGATAAGAATGGTCTTTGTTTCTAATTATTATTCGCTTATTACCGATCCCATCAGCAATTAAATATTTACCGTTTGGCAAAAACGCGACGTCTTGAGGAAGGTTCAAGTGATAACGATCGTTACCAGGTATATTTTTTTCTCCTATCGTCAGTAATAATTCTTTGCCATCATTGGAAAATACATAAATTATATGGCCAGTCTCGTCAACCACCCATACTTTTTTATCTTCATCATAGGGATTGATTCGAATTCGGTGTGGGCCAGGTCCATTGGTTCCTTGAAATAAATGATCCCAATGATCCCAAATATCGATAATATCTCCCTGGCTATTGGTAATATAGATACAATTTTGCCAAACTCGTCCACGACCTAAGAGAACATTCCAATCTGGAATACCCATTGATGCAGGGAAGTCTGTGTAACTTGGAGGAATTGGCTGAGGGAGTTTAGTTTCACCTCTCTGTAAAAAAAATATACGGTCTTTAGATTCTACATGTACGCCAGAGTTACCGCCCCATGTGAACCCTTCTTCGGAAAATGGCTGTATCCAGGTTTCCTCATCAAAAGTATAGGATTGTTGAAGATCATCATCGGCAGCTATACTCGCACTGAAGTAACAAAAGATAATAAATATATATTTTTGAATAGCTTTCCCATACGGTGGATGCATTATTTTTCCGGTATTAAACCTTTCACGTGACAACACAGTCTTAGCTTTTGAGGGTATAGGATTGGATTTAAAGCTTTTTCGTTGCAGCAAGATGGTATCTTTCATTTATTTAATATTCCTATTCATTGATTGTGATTATTAAAAAACTACCCTAAGACTACTACAATATGTCTGTATTTTGTCCTTTCCAAACATGCAAAGCCAAATAGGACTTATACGGTGTAAAATGGGCTAAAAAATCGCTAGCTAAAATCCCATGAGTGGTCGATAGTTTTTCGATCCCTTTGTTCAAAATTAAATCACCATCCGACCAGACATCAGGAAGACCACAATAAAACATGGCGATCATATCACCAGACCATGGACCAAAACCCCAAAGCTTACAAACCAATTCAGACACGTATTCATGTGAGCCATTCATTACAAGTTCATGAGATATATCACCTCGATCAAAGGCTAATTTTAATTTTAGCAAAGCTTTGACTTTATTGCCCGATAGCCCACATGCTCGCAATAAGTCAGTATATTCATCATTACAAGCTTCTAATAAAGATAGCTTATTCTCATGGAGGCTATGAATAATTTTACGCCAGATTGTATCTGCCGCTTTTAAGGATAATTGCTGACTACAAACCAGTCGCGTCATATGCTTAAAAAGTTCATCTTCGCTTTTCGTCAATAAGAGTACTCCATTCGCAACCAACAAATCATTTACATGGCTAAATTTTTCAACAGATTTTGATAATAAGATTTTGTGAATTTTTTTGCTCATAACTACCATCTTACGTGGAATGGTTAATAACTTTCAGATATTAATAAAATATTTTATTTAATCCAGTCTTTGTTATAGTGCGCACCGAGGCACAATGCGTTCCTTACAAAGTCAAATTAAATTTTGAGATTTGTTTTTCTGCAAAGTGTCAATTTATACGCTCCATTTCCACTATCTTAAGGATGGCGATTATGTTATTCAGTTCATTGAATTTATCAAAAGAACTTCTTGATGCAATAAAAAAGAAAGGCTATGACACTGCCACTCCTATCCAAACTAAGGTAATTCCCCTCATATTAGAAGGTAGGGATATTCTTGCATCCGCCCAAACTGGTACCGGTAAAACAGCTGGATTTGCTTTGCCATTACTGCAAAAACTCCAATACTCCAACAACCAAACAAAACAAGTTAAAGGCTTGATATTAACTCCAACACGAGAATTAGCTGCTCAAGTTGCGGAAAGCGTAAGAGAATACGGGTCTTATCTAAGATTTAAGACAGTTGTTATTTATGGTGGCGTCAGCATGAATACGCAAATAAAAAAAATAAATCAAGGCGTAGATATAGTTGTTGCGACTCCTGGAAGACTCCTTGACCATTTACAACGAAGAACGCTTAAGCTTAATAATGTGGAAATGTTTGTCCTTGATGAGGCAGATCGGATGCTTGATATGGGCTTCATTACGGATATTCGTAAAATTATAAAAACATTACCGACTGAACGTCAAAATCTTTTATTTTCTGCAACGTTTTCTAAAGAAATAAGGTCATTGGCTGGCAGCTTACTTGATTCCCCCACTGTTGTAGAAGTGGCCCCACCAAATTCTACGGTTGATAAAGTAAAGCAGCTAGTTCTGCCCGTAGATAAACAAAGAAAAAGGGAGTTACTTTCATACCAAATTGGTATTGGTAATTGGAAGCAAGTTCTAGTTTTTACAAGAACAAAGCATATGGCAAATCGATTAACTGAGAAACTAAACGAAGACGGTATCGTCTCTGCAGCATTTCATGGTAATAAATCACAAGCAGCCAGAACAAAAGCACTAACACAATTTAAATTAGGGAAAACTCGTGTTCTCGTGGCTACAGATATAGCGGCAAGAGGAATCGATATTGATGCACTTCCATATGTGGTTAATTATGAATTACCTTATTTACCTGAGGATTATGTGCATCGCATAGGCAGAACAGCAAGGGCAGGGCAAGAAGGTTGTGCGGTTTCCTTGGTTTGTGTTGATGAGAACAAACTTTTAAGAGGGATAGAAAAATTACTTAATATACAAATTGAAAAAAATATAATTGCAGGCTTTGAGGTTGATCCCAGAATTAACGCTGAGCCAATTAGAAAAAATCACGCTTCGGTAAATAAAAATAAACCAGATTTTAAAAAGAATAGAAACAAAAAGAACCCAAAGAAAAGATGGACAGGACCAAAATCACCAAAAAACAAAAGTTTTAAGAAATCAAAGTAAATGAAAAATACAGATTATTTTAAATTGTTTTAGATATTTTAATATTGATAGCTTGATTTTGAATTATAATAAAGCTAATTTTTTAAGATATTTGAGGGAATAAAAAATTGAGCAATCAACTTACAATAAATAATTTAACTCTATTTCGTGGAGAGAAGTATTTATTTAAAGGTATCTCTTTTGTTTTATCCTCTGGTGATTTAATTTTAATAACTGGACCTAATGGGTCCGGTAAAACCACCATGTTACGCGCAATAGCTGGTCTCCTAGAGCCTGAAGTTGGAAAGGTATCATGGAATCAAAAATCTATTTCTAATAACCGTCAAACATACCATGAGAATATATCGTTTATATCTCACACGCACGGCCTAAAAGGCAGCTTAAGTATCATAGAAAATCTTAAGTTTGAAGCAAATTTACATAATTATCGTCTGGATAATATTGAAGATGCTCTAGAGAGGCTATCGCTTCAATTAATCAAAAATATACCGTTTAAACATTTATCTGCTGGACAGAAAAGAAGAGCTTCGCTAGCTCGACTCATGCTTAATGACTCTGCCTTATGGTTACTTGATGAGCCCACTTCTAATTTGGATACTGATGCTCATGATATTTTCAAAGAATTGCTCAATGAGCATATCCTTAATAAAGGATTATGTGTATTAGCAACTCATCATCCAGATGCATTCGATGGAAGTAAATCTGTAATCGAGCTCACATGATTAAATCTAATAACATCTCATTATTATCGGGCTTTAACGCCATGTTTCGACGTGACTGCTTCCAGTACTTAAAAAATCCCAGTCAACTATTAAATCCTTTAATCTTTTTTGTAATGATTACTGCTGCATTTCCGTTTGCGATAAATTCAAGTAAATTACAACTTACTCAAATAGGGCCAGGTATCATTTGGGTAATGGCTATTCTGTCGTATTTATTGACATTACAGCATCTATATTCTGATGATGCGGATGATGGATGTCTCGACTATATAATACTAAGCCCTCAGCCCCTTCCTCTTTTAGTTCTCGCTAAAATATGTGCACATTGGTTTTCCAGTGGCTTGCCGTTGATTATTATTAGTCCGATTATTGGTATAATCTATCAGATGCAAGTCGATACAATTTTAGTGATGATTGCCACGTTATTTTTTGGTACCTTCGCTCTGAGTTTAATTGGATCTATTGGTGCTTCATTAACCATTAGTATTAACAATAGTAATATTTTAGTAAGCTTATTAGTCTTACCAATTATGATACCAATCTTAATATTTGGAGCCAGAACAATTGGATTACATCAAACAGGATCAACAACAATTTCTGGGCTATATTTTATGAGTGCATATTGCATGTTCGCCTTAAGTTTTTCACCATTTGCTTCTGCGGCCGCTTTAAGGATAGGGTCTGAGTAAAGGATATGTGGGCATTTTTACACAAGATGGCATCTCCGCGGTATTTTTATAAAATCGCCTCTTCACTCGTCCCTTGGTTCTTACCAAGCGGTCTCCTGTTGATGGTTATAGGTCTGATTAATGGATTATTTTACGCACCACCAGATTACCAGCAAGGTGATGCATTTCGAATTATTTACGTGCATGTTCCGGCTGCATATATTTCTATGATGGCATATTCATTGATGGCTTTTGCTGCATTTGTTGCTCTAATCTGGCGAATTAAAATTGCCCATGCTGTCATTGTAGGTGCAGCGCCACTCGGTGCTTGGTTCACATTTCTGGCGTTATTAACAGGTTCGATTTGGGGTAGACCTATGTGGGGAACCTGGTGGGAGTGGGGTGATCCACGTCTAACCTCAGAGCTCTTAATGCTATTCTTGTATCTTGGGTACATGGCTTTAAGAGCGTCAATACCCAATCTAGCTCAAGCCGATAAACTCAGTGCTATTCTAATCCTAATTGGCGCTATCAATATCCCGATTATTCACTTCTCGGTGGAGTGGTGGACTTCATTACACCAAGGCTCAACATTACTAAAAGCAGGCGGACCAGCAATTGCCTCATCCATGTTATACCCTTTACTTGCGATGATTATTGGCACTACATTGTATTTCGGCTCGTTACTTCTAGTCAGAACAAAAGCAGAAGTAATAAACCGTGAAAAACACTCACGCTGGGCTAAAAAAATGTTATTAGGTAATCAATTATGATTGAGTTCTTTACCATGGATTATGCGTTTTATGTATACAGTTCATTGCTGGCATTTTTAAGCGTAATAATTATATGTACTAAAAATGCATTTACCCATCTTTCCAATACACTAAGTCATGTAAAAAATACTATTCAACAAATGGACAACGATAATGAAACCTAGACAACAAAGAATGCTAGCACTTGGTTTGTCCGCGATTGGCTTGATTGCGGCATCATTTCTTACGTTCAAAGCGTTTAACGAGAATATGATGTTTTTCGTTAATATTACAGATGCTGTAGAAAAAAATAACATACCCATCAATAAAGATTTTCGTGTGGGTGGATTAGTTATTGAAGGAAGCATATCCCGGCAGCCTGGTAACTTAATGATGTCTTTTGCGTTAACGGATAATATGAATAGACTGGAGGTGGAATATACGGGTGTGGTTCCGGACCTTTTCCGTGAAGGGCAAGGTGTCATTGCACATGGAAGGTTAAAAGAAAACGGTGTGTTTGTAGCAAAAACGATTCTGGCTAAACATGATGAAAATTATATGCCGCCAGAAGTTATGGAATCACTTGCAACTCATGTTGCAGAAAAAGTAAGCTCCAATAGCGACCAATGATCCCTGAAATTGGACAATTCGCTTTAATTATATCCTTGTGTTTGACGCTTTGCTTGGGTGGTTTTGGGCTTCTAGGTGCGCATAAAAATAACACTGAATTAATGTCTCTAGTTAAACCTCTTACGCATGCACAATTTATTTTCATTGTGATGGCATTTGTATCTCTTGCGTATTCTTTTCTTACTGATGATTTTTCGGTTCTATATATTGCAACTAACTCCCACAGTGAATTACCAGACCTATTTAAATTTTCAGCAGTGTGGGGCGCCCACGAAGGGTCACTCTTACTTTGGATTTTAATTCTAAGCGTATGGATGATTTTGGTCGCAAATTTCAGTAAAGCATTGCCTCGTACATTTATAGCGAGAGTCTTAGGTGTTCTTGGCTTTTTAAACTTTGGTTTTTTATTATTCACATTAGTTACCTCCAATCCTTTTGAAAGAATCTCGCCAGCACCCATGAATGGATCTGATCTTAATCCATTACTCCAAGATATCGGTTTAGCCATACATCCACCTATCCTATATATTGGATATGTCGGTTTTGCTGTAGCGTATGCATTTGCCATCGCAGCAATGCTAAGCGGTAAATTGGATCAGCGATGGGCTCGGTGGACACGGCCATGGACAACAGCGGCCTGGTTATTCTTGACTATTGGTATCGCCTTGGGCAGTTGGTGGGCTTATTATGAACTAGGCTGGGGTGGATGGTGGTTCTGGGACCCTGTTGAGAATGCATCATTTATGCCCTGGTTGATTGGCACTGCGTTAATTCACTCGCTAGCAGTTACTGAAAAAAGAGGGTTATTTAAAAGCTGGACCCTACTTTTAGCGATATCAGCATTCTCGCTTAGTCTCCTAGGGACGTTTTTGGTACGTTCTGGGATACTTATCTCAGTGCATGCCTTTGCCACAGATCCTGCTAGAGGAGTGTTCATCTTAATGCTGCTTTGCATTGTAATCGGTGGAGCACTCATACTATATGCACTGCGTGCACCAAATATGGATGAACCTATCGGTTTTAGTGCGCTCTCTCGTGAAACATTTCTTTTGTTAAATAATGTATTGTTAGTGATAGCAGCTACCTTAATATTACTTGGTACCCTATCACCACTGGTATTGGAAGTATTCAATGGTGATAAAATTTCTATCGGTCCACCTTGGTTTGAGTTAGCAATGATCGTACCGATGATTCCGCTCATATTTTTGATTAGTTTAGGTATGAATACTTTTTGGGTCGAACAATCAGCCAATAAGTTACGAAAAAAATTACAAGTACCTTTCATTCTCTCGATACTATTTGGATTAATTATCCCTATGTATTTTTATGGAAAAATTACTTTATTATTAGCGGTAGGTACTATCTCTGCACTCTGGATAATGACATCATCAGTCTTGCCACTGCTTAAACAGTGCCAGACATCGTTAGGTAGAAAATCACTAACTCGTTCAACTTTAGGAATGTCTTTAGCTCATTTTGGTCTCGGCTGCTTTGTTTTTGGTGTCACTATTGTTTCTGCATTTAACATTGAAGCAGATCGACGGCTTAGCCCGGGCGAATCAATATTTGTGGCAGGCTATCAGTATCAATTAAGAGGGCTAAAAGATGTCGAAGGGCCAAACTATCAAGCTATAGAGGCAGAAATAGACATTTTCAAAAACGGTAATTTTCTGACTCAACTTCGCCCTCAAAAAAGAACATATCGAGTCCAAAAAAGCCCAATGACCGAAGCTGGAATTGTGGCGGGCTGGAATCGTGATCTATTTGTCGCTCTTGGCGAAGATTTGGGTGATGGTTCTTGGAGTATTAGAATTCAATACAAACCAATGATTAGATGGATATGGTTTGGATGTTTTATTATGGCGCTAGGCGGTTTAGTGGCTATCACAGACCGAAGATATAGAAGACAGCCAAGCTAATTCATGAGATTACTCCACTAATGAAAAAGAAATATGCACCTATTATCGTTTTTGTACTCATGCTACCAATTTTTTTTGTTGGTTTGAGTAGAAATAAATCAGAATTACCGTCACCATTAATTGGTAAGATTGTGCCAGCTTTTGTTTTGCCATCATTAATTGACCCGGCTGTGATGATAAATCAAGCGAATTTTAATGGAAGATTCGTTTTATTTAATGTCTGGGCCACTTGGTGTGCTGGCTGCCGAGAAGAGCATGAATTTTTAATGGAATTATCTGCTCGCGATGAAATCTCAATTATCGGTTTAAACTGGCGTGATAACAGAAATGATGCATTAAATTGGCTTATTACCTTAGGCAATCCTTATGAATTGTCAGTAGAAGATAAACTAGGACGTACAGCTATTGACTGGGGGGTATATGGAGCGCCTGAAACATTCTTAATCAATCCACAAGGTGTTATATTATATAAGCATTTAGGACCTCTTACAGAGAGAGATTGGACTCTCAATTTCATGCCATTTTTAGTAACCGAGCAAACATGAAAACGATCGCATTGGTATTAGTGATATTATTTTCAACTATAGGTCATGCGATAGATAATGGACCTGCGTTTGCAGATGAAAAGTTACAGTTAAGATATGAAAAAATTATTGCTGAAGTCCGATGTCTTGTATGTCAAAACCAATCTATTAAAAGTTCTAATGTTTTTTTGGCTGTTGATTTGAGGAATGAAATAAAAAGATTATTGTCTATCGGTAAAACAGATAAGGAAATTGCTAATTACCTGGTGGAGCGATATGGAGAATTTGTACTTTATAGACCTAGATTCAGTGGTGGAAGAATATTCCTTTGGCTGGCTCCTGCTGCTTTTTTAGTTACCGGCTTATTTATGATGATTAAAATTGTAAGAAAGAAAACTTCCCTAGCGTCCGATGCAAACAATGATTAATCTATAACATGCTGTGGCTTATTTTCTTACTGATGCTAATAGTTGCAGGAGCATTTATAGTGATTCCTGCCATAAGAAGGCGGATGCTAATCTCTCGATATATCTATGCATCTGTCTTTTTTATCTGTTTTTTGACTTCAGTCATATACTATTATTTAGGTAATCCGCTGGTCATCAATAATGAATCACCAGAGATGAGCATTGATGCAATTACCGAATCACTAGAAGAGCGCCTAACTAAAAATCCAAATGATATAGAAGGCTGGAAAATATTAGCTAACACTTATTCTTTTCAAAAAGAATTTATGAGTGCATTTAATGCATATGAGAAAGTCATAGAATTAGAAGGGGGGTCAGTTGCAAAAACATTTTCTGATTTTGGCGAATCATTAGTCCAATCTGGCAACTCAGAATATTTACAAAAAGCCAATGAAATGTTCGAAAATGCTCTTCAGCTTGATATAGATGATACAAAGAGCCTATTTTATGGTGGCATTTCTGCTGTAAGCCTCGGTAAACCATTACTTGGGGCAGAAAGATGGGAAAGGTTGTTAGCGCTGTCGCCACCAAATGAGATCAGAAAGACACTGGAAGAGAAGATTAAGGAATGGAGGGGAGAGGATGACGGGATATCATCAGCTGTCACAAATGATGTATTTTCAATCCAGCTGAATATAAGCGATAAAGCCCTCATTGAACTAAATAATTATCCTAATAAAGCATTATACCTTATTGCCAGGGACCCATTAAAACCATCACCGCCCATTGCAGCGATTCGAAAACAAGTCTCACCGGGTTTAAACACTATCGACAGCTCAGCTATCATGTTGCCTGGCTTGAAATTTAGTAATTTTGAAGAAATTGAAATTATTGCTAGGGTCTCTTTATCCGGAGAGCCCTTGGATCGAGCTGGCGACTATATGGATTCAATAATAATAAAGACGATTGATAATAAATTAATAACCTTAAATATAGAATGATGAAGTAATACAAGGCGGTAAAATGACAGAAATGATTTTCGAAGACGCAACTAAGTGTTTTGCTTGTGGCCCAGATAATCCAATAGGGCTAAAGATTAGTTTTAATCTTGACGATGAAAACCACTGTTTCGGTTATTTTGAGGCAAATAACAATCATGTTGGCTACGAGGATACAGTTCATGGTGGGATAATATTTACCGCTCTAGATGACGTAATGGCTAATGTATTATATTTGAATAAAATCAAAGCTTTAACTGCGAAATGTGAGATTCGTTATAGAAATCCACTTCGTGTCGGGCAAAAAATAAAATTAACAGGCTGGATAGTTTCTCAAAAAAAACGCTTGATCACGCTTAAGGCTGATGCCAGATTAAATTGTGACAACAAAATTATCGCTGAATGCGATGCAAAATTCATGCTCGTATAAAGGTATTTATGACTAATAAAAAAACACTTCTAAAGACACTCAAATTACCTTTAATTGGTGCGCCGCTCTTCATAGTGTCCGGTCCAGACTTAGTTATTGAGCAATGCAAAGCAGGCATAATTGGTGCTTTTCCAGCTTTAAATGCAAGGCCAAAGGAAGTATTGGATGAGTGGTTGTCAAGAATTACGAAAGAATTAAAAGATCATCAAAATAAACATCCGGGTAACTTGGTAGCACCTTTTGCAGTCAATCAGATCGTCCATCAAAGCAACAATCGTCTTATGCATGATATGGAGCTATGCGTTAAACACAAAGTGCCTATTGTCATAACCAGCCTCAGGCCTCCAGCGCAAGTTGTGGAAGCAGTGCACAGTTATGGGGGCTTGGTATTTCATGATGTTATTAATATCAAACATGCTAGAAAAGCAATCGAACAAGGGGTTGATGGCGTGATCGCAGTATGTGCTGGTGCCGGCGGCCATGCTGGCACCCTAAGTCCGTTTGCTCTGGTCAAAGAAATCAGAGAAATCTACGATGGCTATATAATACTTTCTGGAAGCATGAGTTGCGGTCAAGATATTCTAGCAGCTCAATGCATAGGCGCTGATCTTGCGTATTTTGGTACCAGATTTATCGCGACAAATGAAGCGAATGCGGTAGACAGCTACAAAGAGATGATTGTCGCAAGTAATGCGGATGATATTGTGTACTCTTCATTATTCACTGGCGTTCATGGTAGCTACCTAAAGGGCAGCATTACTAATGCAGGTTTAGACCCTGATAGATTAAATGACGGAGAAAAAGAAAAAATGGATTTTGGGTCAGATAATGCAAAAAGCAAAGCCTGGAAAGATATTTGGGGTGCTGGGCAAGGTGTTGGCTCTATGAAGAATATACTTTCTGTGAGTGCGCTGGTAGATCAGTTAGTTGAAGAATATAACTCAACCAAATCAAAACTTTTAGATTGATGCTGGCTTCTTTTAATTCATTCATGTTGGTTGGACTTGGTGGAGCTCTCGGGGCAATGACAAGGTACGGGCTTACGGTCATATCGAATTATTATAATGCCGTTACTGTCACCGGAACGATCCTCTCGAATACAATAGGTTGTTTTTTGATGGGTGTAATATTTCAATACGTATTTAATTTGTCTTCAGAGCCAACTAATAACATCCTTATCGAGCAAAATAGATTGTTATTTGCTGTTGGATTTTGTGGTTCATTCACCACACTCTCTGCACTGGTACTAGAAATGCATAAATTTAAAGAGATTGAAGAATATTTTCAGGCATTTATCTATTTATTTGGTACCTTACTTGCCGCATTTTTATGCTTTTACCTAGGCATGATGCTGGTTGATTACCTGATAAAAAATATATAAATAAAATTAAATATACTGTTTAAAAGTATGTTTATATGAATTTTTATCTGATAACTTAAATAGTTGAATTTGGACGAATCGGGCTACCATCAAAGAAACGCTTCAACCTGAATGGCGCTAAGTCAGTTGTACCCTTATTCTCAATCATTCTTGCAATAGCTTGACCTGCAGCAGGTCCTATACCGAATCCATGGCCACTAAAACCCGTACTTATAAAAAATCCAGGCACCTCGTCACTTTCGCAGATTATAGGGACAACATCTGGTGTAGTTTCAACCATCCCAGCCCAAGTTTCAATGATCTTAGCGTCTTTGAATTCTGGAAATATCAATCCTAAACTAGCCTCAATCTCAGCTACAACGGATTTATTAGGTGATGGGTTCAGTACTCTCATACTTTCAAAGGGAGATATTTCATCTAATTTCCATTGTTTTGGTACTTTCAACTCATCAAAAAAATCCATGCCAATTGATATTCTTAGGGCGTTAAATTCTTTCCATAATGCCCGTAAATACTTTGGTGCATACCTAAACGTAGAAGGAGTTATTGAATGGTCCAATACAGAGCCATGAGCAACAGTATAGCCACCGTCATTACGCTTCCTTATACCTAAATTCTTATCGAATATATTTCCTTTGATGGGCGAATCAACTACGTTGGTTCTTGCCACTGTCCCACGAACCCTAAGTTGCGGAACCTTAATACCCAGCGATCCACAAAATAAAGACGACCAGGCACCTGCTGCACATAAAACAATCGATGTATTGATTCTGCCATACTCTGTAACTACTGCAGATACTTTGCCTGATGAAGTTTCAAGACCGCGTACAGCACAATTAGTTAATATGGTTGCACCATTTCTTTGTGCCCCTCGCGCGATGGCTAATGATGCTTTTTGAGGTTCCGCTCTTCCGTCTGATTTCGTTATAATACCACCAACCCAATTTCTAGATGCCATTCCAGCAGCACTTTTAAGCTCACTACCTGAAATAAAATCCGTTTTAATATTATAATCTTTAGCTAAATCAACCCAGCCCTGATAGTTACTCAGCTCTTTTTCTGTGTAAGCAGTATAAAGGCAACCATCTTCACGATAACCAACATCCTCGCCAAGTTCGTTAGATAGATTACGCCAGATATCTAAACTTTTTAGCATCATTGGGATTTCTCGCTCGTCCCTACCTTGAACTCTGACCCAGCCCCAATTTCGTCCGGATTGTTCGCCCGATACGTAGCCTTTTTCGCAGAGACAAACGTCAATCCCCTGCTTAGCAAGGAAATAAGCTGTTGAAACACCAACAATCCCCCCACCAATGATAACAACTTCTGCTTTGACTGGTATCTCAGCAGGTTTTATCAGTTCTTTTGTCCATGTTGATCGAACATTATCTTGTATATTCATAATGAGAGGGTTTTTATAAAAAAATGAATGTTTGTATTCAGGTAAAAAATAAAAGTAAACTTATTATATTATTATGGTAACAGTTTTTTTATTTTAGAGGTAAGTCGTAGTGCGTAAAGAATTTTTATTTCTTCTTTTATTTTTAATGTTGTCTTTGAATGGTTGCGCATCCATAGAAGAACTCGATAAATATAGCAATAATAGTCTCAATGAAATTGATCTGAATGGCAGCTGGGTATTTTCTGGAAAGTTTGAGGATAACAAACAATCGATCGAATCTGCCATCAAGCAAACCAATAACGTTAATTATCGAGGTATTAAAACTACCGGTGTTTTTGATGGCCGTAATACTTCAAAAGTTAAACGTAATTCTCGTGGCGTAGCACATTTATTTTTTGAAAATACAAACAAAATTAAAATCACTCAAACCAAGTATTCTCTCTTCATTAATTTCAATCGATCTATTGTGGAAGAATATAGTTTTGGTGAAGTGAAAAAAATTACAATCGGCAATGTAATAGCAAGAAGATCATCGGGATGGTTCAACAATGTTTATCGAATCGACACTCTTGATGATTACGGCATGAAAATCACAGAAGAATACAAGCTAGTTAATAGTTCAAACATATTAGAAAGATTATTGATCTTTAGAGATAGAGATTTAAACGAAATCAGCGTACTGCAAACTTACCAGAAAGAACCTTAAACGATCTCTTTATAACTCGATAAACTAGCGCTCAACCACAATTTATTATCACGATATTGTTCTATCAGAATCGGTAAAAATCCTAATTTCTCTGCGCACCAAAATATAGATAATTTTGATGAGCCTGATGCTTGATTTTGTATACCGATAACCTCATAGACTCCATGGTCAATAGTAATCACCTTAGTACCAAGGTTTGTAGTTTTTATTTTTTTGATTTTATCGTTTTCATACAGACTGTATTGGTTTTGAAGCTGATCGCCCAAAAGATCCATCATTAGTGCGTATTTAAGCGTAAGTCGATCCTTGATGCTGTTATTTAATAATATCGTTGATTTTTTCTCATTGTCATTAATATTTACTCGATTGATTACCCAATCAAAATCGAGCGTTAATCTCTTTTTTTCTTTTGAAAGTGTATCTAAAGAATAAAAATAATTGGGCTTAAGATTATATCCTTCAACGAAGAACTTAGAGGTTGACGTTAGTGTGCCCTTTAAAAAAACACTCGCTACACCAGTTGTCTTTATAAAGTCTTCAGCAAAAAAATTAACGCCATCCGAAGTCTTTAAAGATGTTTTCAATTCGGCAGTAAAACCTTTTATGTCTACTTTGTAATTTGCCTCATGAGCTTTTAATGCGAATTGTTCTTCACCAAAAGAGGGCGCCACTAAATAACCAAGTAACAAATTCATAATCAAAAAGTGAAGTCCAAATCTATTTATTTTTTTTCTAGTGCTAATCATTAGATATAAATCCTTTAACTTCCCTCATTAGATTATTCATTTCATCTTGAACTTGCTGCCGATGCTCTTCAAGTTCAATCAACGAGCATTGCTTGAGTATATAATGAGGCGCACCAACAGCAATAACCACTTTTGAAAATGGCTTCGGAATCATGAAATTATCCCATCGGTTCAGACGCCATGCACGATCTGAAGCGCAAGAAATAGGAATAATTGGTGCTGAACCTATTTTTGCCATTAGTGCCACGCCAATCTTAAACTCATACTTTGGCCCAAGTGGGCCATCCGCAGCTGTTACTATTGAAATTCCTTCCTTCATTATTTTATGAATACCCATCATTGCAGAGGCTCCAGTTCTAACCGCGGAGCCTCTAATAACATGCGCGCCCCATGAACGAGCAATTTTTGCAGGAACCTCGCCATCTACCGAAGGTGAAACTATAAATCCACCCTTGAAACCTTTTTTGAGCCATTTTGAAATCAGTGTTAAGCAAACAAAGCTATGCTCATGCCAATAACAAGGGGCAGTTGTTCGTTTATTTCTTATTAGGTCTTCAATTACATCAGATCCGCGGATCACTTTAACCTTGTAGGTTCTAATTAAGACTTGTATAAAAAATTTCAAAATAGGAAGACTGAAAAAATAATAAACGCGTCGACCAATCGAGAGATGACGCTTGCCGTGATAAGCAGATGGCGAATTAGAATAATCTTTATTATTATCTATCATTATTTGCCCTATAATTTTTCATAGTTAAATTATCAGTTTCAGTGATTGAGCACTCAATGTAATATCAACATTAGATATTATAATTCACTTTACCCAATCCATGAAAAAAACTCTTAAAATTAAATCGTGCCCGCAAGTCAGTGATCTTAAAATAGATATTGATGTTAATGCATCAACTCTAAACGAATTAACAAAACTACAACACCAATATGGAAATATTTTTAAAATTAATTCAAATAAGGATACGTCTTCTTATTTTATAAATGACCCTACTTTAATAAAAGAATTATTAGTAAAGAATCACTCAAATTACCGTAAAGGACCGGGTTTTGAGAGAATTAAAATGCTACTTGGTAATGGCCTTATTGTAAGTGATGGTCAAACTTGGCGACGAGCAAGAACAATGATTCAGCCTACCTTTGCTAGGCAAAATATACATAAATTAATCCAGAAGATGATTTCTTGCTCAAAAAATAGAGCCACCGCATGGGACGCTCTCATCGAAAACAAGCAGTCAATTAATATCACTAAAGAGATGAGTGAATTTGCACTTGAGTTAATTTTAAAATCAATTTTTGGTGAAGATTACGAGAATTTGATTGATGAAAATGGTGAAAACCCATTTTCTTTTTTAAGTAAGGATACGACTAGAAATCTATCCGTGGTTATGAAAATGAGAAATCTAAGGCAAACGTTATTATCAATAATAACGATACGACGTAAACAGGAAAATACTGAAGATTATGATTTTTTGACGATGTACCTCAACGCGTCAGATAAATTAGGAAATAAATTTACGGATATAGAGTTAATTGATGAAATTATTACTTTAATTGTTGCCGGCTATGAAACTTCAGCCGGAACACTAAATTGGGCGTGGTATTTATTGTCGACTCAACCCGATGAATTAGAAAATCTATATCAAGAATCACAACCGATATTTGAAAAACTAAACGATTTAAACCATGAAGCTATTAACTCCATGCACTTTACACAAGCAGTTTTAGAGGAGACATTAAGGTTATATCCACCTGTATGGTTATTTTCTCGTCGATCAACGAATGACGATCAATTGGGTGGCTATGAAATTGCTGTTAATTCTAATTTATTTGTATCACCATATATATTGCATCGAAGCAAAGAGTTCTGGGATAATCCTAATAGATTTAACCCAGGTAGATTTATCAATAGAGATGGAGCAAAGGTTGTTAATATGGCTTATTTCCCATTTTCTCTTGGACCTAGACGTTGCCTCGGTGAGTATTTTTCATTCCTAGAAATGAAAATTCACTTAGGTTACCTTATTAGTAAATATCGTATAGTTGATTCTCAAAAAAATAATCCAAAATTAAACCTAGGGATCAACTTAAGATCCAGTGATGATATTTTTTTACAACTAGAACGTAGATAATAAATATGTTGAAAAAATACAATACATTAATTGATCTGCTTAGTGACCAGAAAATCAAATCAGGTTTTATCAATTTCATTGATATAAATTCAAACGAAGAATCCATCACATTTGAAGAGTTTTGGTCTAAAGCAAGATATTGTCTTGGTCATCTTCAATCACAAGATATAAAGCCCGGCGATGAATTGATCATCTGTACAAAGTCGAATATAAAATTTCTTACTACTTTCTGGGCTGCAATTATTGGGGGGATAATACCTGTTCCTCTGGCTGTTGGAATAAGCAACGAACATCGAAGTAAAATATTAAAAATACTTACCAGTCTAAAAAACCCCAACCTAGTAACTGATGGCAAGGTTAATGAAAGATTAAAAATTTTTATTGAGACTGAAGGCTCTTACCTTAATTGTAAATCGATCATTGATAGGGCCATTATTGAACACGAAAGCACTATTGAAGGAGATATCTATGAAGCTAAGCGTGATGATATCGCTTTCATTCAATATTCTTCTGGATCAACTTCAGATCCAAAAGGAGTCGTGTTAACCCACAAAAACCTAACCTCAAATATTTATGCCATTGGTGAAGGATTGAACCTACAGTCAGATGATATTGGTTTGAGTTGGATGCCATTAACTCATGATATGGGATTAATTGGCACGCATATGACGCTGTTTTCAGCTGGCTTGAATCATCACATAATGGATACTGATCTTTTTATAAGACGGCCTTTGCTATGGCTTGCAAAAACAAATGAATATCGAGCCTCCATCCTTACTTCACCAAATTTTGGGTACAAACACTTCCTCAAGGTATTTAAACGTAAATCAACAGAAGAATTAGATTTATCCTGCGTCAGGCTACTCATAAATGGAGCTGAATCTATTTCTGTCGCTATTTGCAATGAATTCCTGGATGCCATGAAAAACTTTAACCTTGATGCAACAGCCATGTTTCCCGTTTATGGATTGGCTGAAGCCACATTAGGAGTAAGCTTCCCAGAGGCGGGGAGACATTTTGAGTTCATTGATCTTGATAGAAGATTCTTAAACACAGGGATTCAATGCAAAAAATCTATTCATAAAAATGACAGTAACTCCGTTTCTTTCGTTAAACATGGATTGGCTATCAGAGATTGCACTTACAAGATAACTGATAATGAAAATAATAATCTCCCCAATGAATTCATTGGCAATATAAAAATTAAAGGTCTGAACGTAACTCAATCTATTTATCTTGATACTAATAAAACAAAAGAACTATTAGATGATGATGGTTGGATGGATACTGGTGATTGTGGCGCAATTGTTGACAATCAATTAATCATTACCGGTAGAAAAAAGGAAATTGTAATTGTTAATGGTCAAAATTATTACCCACAAGATCTTGAGGATATTATTATTCGTGGTGGCAATTTTGATCTAGGAAAAGTTGTTGCGTGTGGAGCTATAAATACAATATCGGGAATGGATGAATTATTGGTGTTTGTTCTATACAAAAGCGATCTTTCTATATTCAGAAAAATAGCAGATCAAATACGACGAATTATCAGTCAAGAAATTGGTCTCGAAATTGATCATGTCATTCCTATCAAAAGAATCCCAAAAACAACCAGTGGTAAACTTCAAAGACTTAAACTTGCTAAACAATATTTGAATAGCGAGTTTAATGAGGTACTGATCACAAAACATAAAGAGATGCCAAAAGAAATAGACATTGTCGATGATGATGTTTTGAAACAACTGCTAATTATTACCAATGAACACGCTAAAGAGTTCACGATCAAATCTGGTGATAATCTCTTTGAAGTTGGCATTAGTTCACTCACTCTGACAGAGAT
>Ga0209091_10000293_pt1 | contig 49480 bp, 26 predicted proteins | sample ArcticOcean_MG_C_6_FD_187438 | JGI IMG/M metagenome (GOLD analysis project Ga0209091, IMG submission 187438) | Marine microbial communities from western Arctic Ocean - ArcticOcean_MG_CB8_128 (SPAdes) (version 2) | ecosystem: Environmental > Aquatic > Marine > Oceanic | place: Arctic Ocean...
AGGCGGTAGCGACACGCCGCCAATACAACCCAATACCGAGTCAGGCGGTAGTGACACGCCGCCAATACAACCCAATACCGAGTCAGGCGGTAGCGACACGCCGCCAATACAACCCAATACCGAGTCAGGCGGTAGTGACACGCCAATCCAACACGATACCGAGTCAGGCGGTAGTGACACGCCAATCCAACACGATACCGAGTCAGACGGTAGCGACACACCAACTCCACCAAGTGATTTGTTACCACAGGGTCCTAAAAAAAAGAAACAAAAGCGTACAAACAGTTTTCGTCGTGACGCTATAGATTCGTGGCGTCAAGCACAAATTAACCGTTGTCCGTTCAGTGGACATAATTTCAAATGCGTCCAAGTTGCACACATTATCCCCGTAACTAATCCGCGTGGATTCGAAGGCGACTGGAATGCGAAAGTCAAACAAACATATTGTGATATTACAGAAGCAGAATACAGAGGTCTTCGCATTTACAGAGGTCTCAATGACTATGAAAATGCAATTCCTTTGCCATATGCAGTACATCATTATTTTGATTATAAGCACAGGTCTGATAAAAGAGAACGTATATGGATGGATGAAAATGGTGAATTACAAAATTTGCAACGTTTTTTTGGTGGTTCTGACAACGACGTAAGGAGTTTCATGATGGATAAACAAAGAACGCGATTACCAAATGGTATGATGACCACTGGTCGAAAAATTTGGCTTAAAGTATTAAAAAAACTCATGGATCAAAATATATTATAAAAAACATTATTAACAACTTATATTTTTAATGCACTTTGCATGCGGATGTGTCACTATTATATGTACATTATTAACTATTCGACACCTTTTTTGACATCGATGTCGTTGAAAGTACTTTAGTTAAATACGTGTGAACAATGTTCACACTGCCGTTGTCGATTACTTGCAGCATGTTTTTTACATGCTGGACATTTTTTTGTAGTTCGACCTTGTTTTGAATTATTGTTTGTGAAAAATTTGTGGCGACATTTTTTATTTTTACATATTTTCACGGAATTCGAATTTTGCCGAGTGCCACAATCGGGACAGACCTTCGTATTTGTGTGTTCCGATTCGTCTTTCTCGGATTTGATTTTTTTTTTCAAGGTTGTTTGTTCTTTTTTTGATTCTTGTCCCGAACTAGTCTTCGTTTTATGAGTTTTGGGTTTATGAGCTTTGACTTCTTCTTTCTTTTCCTCACCTAAATTCATATCATCCATTTTGACGACTAAAGAGTTGAAGTCATCTTGTGCCAATTTTTTGACTTCTTCTTTCTTTTCCTCACCTAAATTCATATCTTGTGCCAAATCGTCGAAATAATCTTTTGGAATAAATATTAACGCATGGTCCGCTTCTGTGTCGGTCTTGTTAAATAAACATTCAATTTTTGTTTCCTTGAAAACGTCGGATATATCAAGATCATATAATGATCTGAGTGATTCATTATTAATCCCAGACAAACTGACAGCAACACATTTTGTGAAAGTGCATTCAATACGTACGAATAATTTGACGCCATGTACGTTTAACTCATAGTCTCGTTTCCCCATATACTTAATCTTTCGACTGTTTGCGATGTACGATTGTATATCTCCCGCATCGTATGCTTGCCAATCTATTTTTTTTGTTTTGTTTTTATATTGTAACGCATACAAAGCTTCCTTCTTTTTTTGTTTTTTACGTTTTTGGTGTTCAATAATTCCTTCTGGTTTTACAGGAACGTCGTCACCAAGTACTCTAATAAAATCTTCGTTTCGTCTTATTTTTGAAGGAGTTAATATATAAAAATCTTGTAATAACCGATTACAAAACGATTGTTGTACGTCGTTTTTCTCGTGAAATAAGCAGTATCGATGGTCTTTTTGTAATTTACACGCTGTACCATTGCATTTTGAAAATTTCGAATTCCACGCACGTATTTTTTCATCGGCTGTTGTACCAATAAACGAGACAAAAAACATTTTTGTTCCGCCGCGGTTACTTATTTGATTTCGATGGACTCGGCGTGTGTCGTCAACAACAATTTTTTCACTATCAATAACACGTTCGTCGCTAAACTGTATATCGTATTCGTTTGTATCTGGACGAGGTTTGACAACTACGCCTTTAAAGTATCTTCTACCATGGTCAGGATGTGCTGCTTTCACTTCGTCTCCAATGTTAAGTATCGTTCGTCCGATTTCAACTCCAGGAGCAACGCGCGAATGATTTACACGACGAAAATACACAAATGTTTGGTCCATAATGTATCCTTTACCATTCATAAACGTTATGATATTGTCCAATTGTGTATCTGTATCGTTGCCTTTTTTACGGGTACCCATTACGGACCCTGTCACTGCAATAATTTTACTGCGTGTATTATCAACATCTGATTTTGAAAGCAAATCATCAATACAATCTTTTGTATTGTCGGTAAATGCACCACAAAAATCCAAATAAACCACATCAAATTGCTTTGGGTATGGTATTTCGTAACGACTAAGCATCTGAACATTGTGCTCTTTTTCCTTTATCTTTGAACGTGGATAGTCCGATTGGGCCGCTGTCTGAATAACACGCTTTCTATAATTTTGTGAGTCTGATAATGCCCAATTTCGAATATAACCTTCCACCGACATTGGAAAAGATTGAACGTTTGACATGCGCGCGCGCATCGTCACAAAATCCGTGTCTCCCTTATACAAATTTGGCACAATAATGTCGTTTATCCCAAATAAATTAAACACGATCGATGTTCCCATATCCGAAGCATCCAATACTAACGCTGTCACATCAGAAATATCTGCAAAGAAAAAGCGGGCCATATGACCCAAATACATATTGATGTGCATCTTAATTGTATCTTCGTGCGTCACCGCGTACGTTTTGGATGCGTGTGTGGCTTTGGGCCATCCATCTCGTACTTTTTTAATCTTTTTAACAAGTTCGATGACGTCGTTAATCATGGGTGGGGACATAATTTGATGTTTCACCACATTTGTTGTAAATGACATTTATTAATAAACGAGTAAATATATACAGTATTATTGTTAAAATCCTTTTGTTGGGAATATGCGAATGTGTATTTAACTGCTGTAAAGTTAACAAAAAATGCAAGACGAAGATTTTGAAGTCATTCAGCAATTAGGCCAAGACGGTGCGTCAGGGATCGTATACTTGGTAGAATTTCCCAATGGCTTAAGAGCCGCTATGAAACAGTTCAAAAAAAACAAATCGGTCGCCAAAATTAAGGCCGAAGCTGGCTTTCAACGCTGCGCCGCAGAAGCCAACATTGCACCCGATGTCATGCACGTCGACACCGAAAACAAACGCATCTTCATGGAACCCATGCAAGTACGCATCGTAGATGTGATGAAGTCTGGTTCAAAACGATTTGCCGAAGATTTGCGCCATATTATGGACACATTGGATGACATTGGTATCTTACATAACGATGGAAATGCTTTGAATTTGATGTTGAACGACAGAGACGAATTGCGTATTATTGATTTTGGACTTGCAAAAAAAATTGATAAAAAATTACGCAAAAAATGGAACGACCATCCCAATATTGAAGTGACCATGCATATGCTGATCAAAGGACTGCGTAAATATAAAATAAATATTTGAAAATCTATGTATAAATGTATTCCTTTTTTTTCATAAAATGCAGTCTTTAGATTTCGATGTAAAACAACAAAATTTAAAACAAGAACGTGTCCGTAGTCAGGTTTATCATTTACTCACTGGTTAAATAAATTTTACAAGCTCATTTAAATTGCACGATACTCTTTTTTTCAACCAAACAATACGGACAAAATATATTTCTCTTTTTTTTCGTTGTTTTTTCGACCATGTCAACCACTTTTTGACCGTAATATGTCCTAAAAGCATACTACGCGTGTCTGGTTTGCATTTCATAACGTCTAAAAGCGGCGGAATCTTCGAGCCCATATTTATCAATATTCGTACAATCTCATGGAAGTCCATTCTAATCGCTAATTCAATTGGTAAACATGGGACGTAATCGTTTAAGTTGTTTTCTAGCGTAACAAACAGTGTCACGAGATTCACATGGCCATGATAACAAGCTACATGTAAGTTTGAGAATTTATCCGTATCTCTACTGTCTTTAAAGCGTTCTGCACATAGAAGTACGCGTGGATCATTTTCTCGTAGAGCCTGCCACCAATACATTTTGCCAATAAGTCGTATATTATTTAAAATAGAATATTATGTTTCTATTCACCTGGTATTTTTTATACCGTAGATAACGGTAAATTAAGGGGTTTTCGTCGAAAATACACTATAAATAAATTGTTTTGTAAAATTTATAACAGAAAATCAAATCCAGCACCGCTACCAAAACAATAACCACTCTCACCGACTGTGCGATTATCAAACGCCTGTTTAAGTTGGAAAAACTTGTCACAAAGTGTTTGTGCCTTTTCTTTGTCGTCTTCAAAATCTTCATCGTCACTATCTGGTTCGTCATCATAAAACACGATATCCATGAACTCCTCAGGTGTAATACGAGGTGCGTTCGTTTCAGAATCGTAATCGGGCGTGATTGACATCGTTGTTGATAGTGTGGACGCAGTTGACATTGGTAGAGTTGTGGTTTGATGTAAGAACATGTTTTTAATTTGATATTTCTTAATTTTTGAATAGAATATTATTTACATGTTTTTATTCTCCTGGAAAAAATACAAACCCCTTAAACATAATTAATAATCTATATATTGTTTTAATTGTTCCCTAAAAATAACTGTGTGACATGTCGGACATGGAAACCCATAGGAATCACAATTGAGACAATCTATAATATCTTGTATGACATTAACACCCGATTGTGTACATTTTTCAGTACACCCTCCCTGTTTATTTAAAGATCCAGTACATCCCTTCATAATACATTTTGTTCCTTTGGGAACGTTTTGTTGTAAAACCGCGTGCAATGTGCTCTGCACGGGTTCTTTTAATGCGTGCAATACAGCCAAACGCTCATGACCAAACAAATGGTGATACGTAACGGGAAAGTGACGGTCTATATCGCGCGCCTTTTTCCATATATCTTCCAGTTGTTCGTCCCGTAACATTTTTTACCGTTATTTCGTCTGCGATTTGGAATAGAAATATGCGCAACATATTTGTATAATTTGAATATGTTGCGCATATTTCTATTCCAATGTTTCTATTCAAAAAAATGATGAAATGAAAAGAAAGAAGTTGAGGAAGATACTTCGAACACATTCCCCTGATACGATTTCTAATGACTTTCCTTTGTTATATTGGATGTTTAATACCCTGTCGAATTATTGCTTAGATATAGGAATGATATAGGGGTAAACGTCGTATGTCTTGAAACACGATTCAGTGTTCCGCTTAGTTCCGCTTATCCACTTACAGTTTACTATTGTTCTGCTTATTCTTATAAGTTGAACATAGCGCTGAACCGCCTAATCACATGAACATTGTAAACAAAAAACTTCCCACTCGCACACGTACAGGGTGTTCAATACCACTCCCTGAGAAGAACACAAGTAATAAAGCGACAAAACGAAAAATACAAGAACTTTCTATCAGGGCAAAAAAAAAAAGTAAAACTAAAAGGTTCAACAATACAGTTAGTAACCGACAAGAACTCCAAGGACTAAAAAAAGAACAACGCCAGGCTATTTTAAGTGTTAACATTACCATTGCGGACATAATTGTAAACAAAAGAACAATTTATGCAAAAATTGCTGCACTGCGTGCCATTAACGCCAAGATTAGACAATTGAAAAAAAAGTTTTCAAGCAAAAAATAACTTTCACAAAAAGACCAGCGAGAATAAATAATACCATGCATTAAATAATTCATAATCGTACACATATACCGATATTCTACTATACAACTGTCATATCTCCCTTGAACAAAACATTCGTCGGTGGAGACGACAATTGAGTAATTGACGTTTCTTCCACGGCTACTTCCACGGCTACTTCCACGGCTACTTCCACGACTTCTTCCACGGCACCCTCAAAGACGGGAATTTGGCGTTCGATATTCGGTGCGATATGTACAACGTGAGCGACGACATACTTATCTTTTAGCGCCCGTTGGGCTACTACAATGGTCCAACATCCTGTGAATAATATACAAGACATGAAACACATATAAATCGCTATCTCTATGCTGTCAGGAAAGTTCAGACAAGACTCGACAGAGATTACCACCGATTCGTTGTTGGAACCGGCGAGCTCGCATTCGTCTTTGGCCGTGAATTGGGCATAACATTGTTCACACGCATTTTGTAATACAGTTAGTCCCATGGTTACCGCAACAATGTCGAACAGAACAAGAAAGTTAAAAAAACTTTGCGTTCCGATGAACAACGACAAATTTCGATGGTTCATTTTTTTGGCACTTTTGTAGCCGCACATGGGAATGTAAATGCCACATACAATGAATCCTATCATGTAATGAACCCAATGATTGGGAACTGAGGTCAATCTGTACGTCAAATAAGCAAGTTGTAATAAAAATATCAGTTTTGTCCATTGCATTAATTTTTCGGCATGAGTTTTGGTGGGAACACCGTCTACAACCAATACTTCCATTTCACTGTATTGTGAATACATTTATACTCTAAATTTTCAATGCCATTGGGTTTCTACTCGTTTTGAAATATTCTAGTAAATGTTCGTAGATGCTGTGCAGTTCGGGAATGTCTGGATAACATTCCATCATTATATCATACGCGCGTCGACATTCTTCCGCCTTTAATTGTGTCACGACGCCGTCCAAATGCGACCCCACTTCCGTGGAAAATGCTGCCATCGTATTGTACGAGATGGTTTTGTATATTTTGGAGTTTGGCAACAAATAGTAGTGCGTTTGTCCATTCAAATAGTCCAGCAATTCGGACAACTGGACATTGGAAATGGACGACAAAAATTGTTCGTCGTAGGAAGCAATATGGCGCGGACCCGGACATCGTGATATATTTCGACCAAGATTATCGTGTAACGCCGTTGTATTGGTTAAAAAACAATAAAAAAAATCACATAAAAGAACGAAGACGTTGTTGAAAGAATACGGAGGGGAATATATCCGTTACACTGATTTCATTGCAATTGATATCCGTCAATGAATTACCTAACGAAAGTTTCCAATACAGGCGTAGAAATTTTTGATAATACTATATTGTAATTATGATGAACCTGAGGACCGAGCACTGATTGTTACTGTTAATGATTAATGAATGAGGCCATATTGTATTAACTGTAAACGTATTCTTTATACGTGTAAACTGCAACTATGTGTAAAAGTGTAACACAGAATGAAAGCCGCGCCAACAATAAAACCTAGTGCAGGGGCAAAGAACACAACAAAAGACACCCCGGTTCAAAATCTAACGTTTTAGACAGTTATACTAGGTTCGAAACATCTGCGTTTTCAGAAGCGAGGGCAAGTGACTACGAGTTTCATTAATTTAATTAACATATCATAATTTCCAAGGAATTTCCAAGGAATTTGTTACTCATATGTGAATACCACTATATCAGTTCATTAATAACCAAAAATGTTATTATTTTCAGACTTACACTTGAGCAAATCAACTTACGAAACATGCATGAAAGTGCTTCGCCGTGTCCACAAGGAAGCTTTCGCCCTTGGGTGTACAGTCGGGTTTCTGGGAGACTTTTTTGACAAGGTACACAGCCGTGGTACGCTTCCCGTAAATATTTTAAATGAATTAATGCGATTTTTTGAAAAAGAATGGCATGTTCCTATGGTCATGATCCCTGGTAACCATGATTACTTCGATGCTGCTGAAACGGAGCATGGGTTGACGCCTTTCGCCTATGCATCGAAGCACATCACGATTTACGATGAACCAGTAGTGATAAATCGCCAATTGTGGGTACCGTGGAGACGTAACGTTTCGGACATTAAAGAAATACTTGCACAACACCGAGATGTCGATGTTATTTTTGGACATTTCGACATTGTCGGTTTTAAGATGTCGGCATCGCGTATATCCACCGAGGGTGTTGGAGTTTCTTCTTTTCCAAGCACCGTGCCTGTTTATTCTGGACATTACCATACACCCCAAATGCACGACAATATTCGATATTTGGGTTCTCCGTATCAATTAACATTGGCTGAAGCAGAAGATAAAAAAGCATTGGTTTTGCTTGATGAACAGTTTGCAGTGAAAGAAACAATTCCTATCGATATAGGAAAACACCAGTACAAATGGACTGCCAATGATTTGCTCGAGCGCAATTCAGAACTGAAAGAAGGCGACGTTGTGTCTGTGGTGCATTCCACTGGTATAGACCAAATTGTCCAAATTTTAAAGGACAAAGGTGTGAATGTAAGTGTGAAGCGTGAATTGAAGGAAGTGACAACACGTATTGACGATACCCATCAAATGACGCCCACGAAATTGTTGGAAGAATATGCGAAATTGAATTGTATTGATCTTACAACCAATGCATATTCGTCACTGGTTGAGAAACTTGTTTCCCTCGCCCCTGCTCAAAAAACTACGCTTCGAAACGTGAAACCCATCTCTATGGTCGTCAAAGGATTCGGACCGTTCACAGGTCCAGTTCAAATTGCTTTGGAAGGCCAAGGGTTTACTCTTATTTCTGGCGAATGTAATGAATCAAAAACGGCTTCCAATGGCGCTGGCAAATCATTAATTACTGCTGGCGCGTGGTTATGGGCATGTACTGGGATGATTGATAGTCGTGCGTCACTGACATTCGACAAAAACGTTTCTATTGTGAACGAGCCTGTTGGAACTGCCTCTGTTGAGGTTCGTGGTGTGGTTGATAATGAAAATTGGTCTGTTGTAAGAACTGTCAATTTAAAACGAAAATCAAGATTGACATTTAGTATTAACGGAATCGACAGAACACGTTCGACGATCAGTGGGACACAAAGAGCCATTGCTTCAGAATTATTTGGACTCATTGCTTCTGGAAAGGGTCTTTACACATGGTTGGTTCACAACAGTGTTTGGAGTCAACAAGAACATACGAATTGGTTAAATTCCTCTGACATTAGTGCTAAAACAGAAATACGCCAAATTGCCAATGTTGATATATGGACAGAGTTAAATGCATTTGCGAAACTTCAATTGAAAAATTCCAATTCCGAATTGACTAAGAGTACAATAGAAAAAGAATATAAAAAAAAACTCTACGATATGGCCATCGAAAACCACGTTAGAAATCTCCGCCTAGCATCGGAATGGTCCACTGCACAGACAGAAAAATTATCCAAGGATGTAGATAACATTCAGCGCACAACTTTGGCATACGAACGTTCACTTTGTGCTGTCGGAACACCAGTATCGGTTGCCAATGACACACAATTACGAATGAAAAGACGAGAATTGATTGATGCAAAGGTCGTTTTGACTGGTATGGAAAAACATTCTATTGAATTACATAGAGTTTTGCCAAATGATTGGCAATTATTGAAGGAAACTGCCGTACCGCCGAAATCAGAAAGATCCAAACTACATAAAGAACATTGTCAGGCCGCGAAGCATGCTCGCAACGCACAATTACAAGAATCTGTTAAAGAATTCGAAAAATTTAAAGAAGCGGGCGTATGTCATACTTGCAAGCGTCCGTTTTCAAAAGACAATGGCCATCACGAACACATGCGCCAACTCCAAACAAACATTGAAAAATGTCGTCTGGAATATGAAGAAGCCTCTGTTTCGTACGATACGGCGCTTCAAAAATGGATCGAAGACACCACGGCTGAAACTGAATATAAGAAAAACAATGAATATATACAAAAAGGCAAGTCTCTAACCAAAATAACTGAAAGTATACAAAAATGTAAAGGAAGAATTGTGCTATTGTCCAAAGAAACGGTGGAAATGCAAATTGAAGTTGATACAGCTCGTAGCAGACATGCAGTGTGGAAACGTACACACCAACTTTGTGGTGAATTGAAATCGTCTTTAGATGCTTTAAAGGCCAGTCACAAAATACGAACGGAAGAGCAATGTCCTTATAATACGTCTGATGTGAATGTCCGAAAATGCAAACATGAAATGGATGCATATTCTTTGAACCAATTGTTTGATAATTGTGAAAAATGGAAATTGATATCACAATGGACTGGAACTTCTGGCATTCAAACGTATGCTCTTGAATATACAGTCAAAAGTTTGGCTCAAAGAACGTCAATGTGGCTTCAGCGTTTTTTTAAATCGGATAATATTTATTTAGAAGCTTATTTTGATGAAAAAGAAAGATTGGTTCGTAATATCCAGTGTGGAACTTTGTCGGGCGTGTTGTCAGGTGGTCAGTTTCGACGTGCACAGCTTGCAGCGTTTATGGCTTGGCGTGATATGTCACCCTACGATTTTCCACTATTGATCATGGACGAGGCATGCACTGCAATGGATATTGATGGGATCCAATCGGTACAAACGACAATCAAAGATTGGTGTACAGAAGATGATAATCGCACTTGTTTTTTCATAAGTCACGAGCCTGAACAACACAGAGACACGTCAATTTACACGAACCATACGCGAATCATCCAAAAGAGAGGTCGTTCGGTGATATCAGAAGAGGTACTCTCTGCGAAACGACAACGTAATTTCTAATTATATAAGTACAACAGTGATATATAATATGTTCCGTTTATTTGAAGTAAAGCATGAAACAGACAAAGATGAATAATATATAATGAATATTTTTTTACAATAAATTCGAATATACAAAAGATGTTCTTGAAATCTATTTCTTAACTGCTTGTTTTAACATTTCTTGTACAACAGGATGATCCTGATTTTCCACAAATTCTTTCATATCTTTTTCGACCAAATCAATCGTTTGGTGCACTTCTTTGATATATGTCGTCACAACATCTGCCATTGTCCCCTGACCAGCTGTCAGTACTCTTTGTCTCGCTTCTTCTGTTGACGTATCGCGTAAAGGCATTTGTAAGTCGTGTATCCATTTGAATGTTGTATTTACAAGTCCAGGCATTGAATTCCCATTGAATTGTTTGTACATGATTAATTGTTTAAAAAATGGAACGTCAAATTCCTCGTGTATTTTTTGGTATGTTTTCCCGTCTATTTTCACAAATGCTGCAAGTCTATCTCTAATTTCTGTGTACAACCGTACAATATATGTATGGTCATCTGCAGCAATTGCCTGGTGAATGTTGTCATAAAAAGCTTTGTGGAATTGTTCGTCAATTTGTTTTTGAATTTGTTCCATTTTTTTTAATATAGTGATACTTATATATTAAAAATTGATATCTAAATCAGCTTTTAATTGTTCCTCGTTGAACTCTGATTTAAGAGCTAATTCTAGATCTTGCAATGTCCAACTTAACCACCAACCGCAAAAGAATCGTGAGCACGAATCGTCTATTCCACCTACTTTTCTGTGTTTTGTGCGTTTGAGGTTCCCTTTTTCGTCGTGTATGAATCCTCCATTTTCATCGGTCATATATAAATCCTCGTCCAAATCAATGGGTTTCATAGCTGGGTCTGAAATGTATGGTTTATATCTTCCAAAAAATACATTTGTTCTCAAGACTTTTTTGGACGTAGCTTCTCTAATCGAAGGAGTTGCACAGCAATATCCCAATGTACAACAGTATGTAATCATATAATAGAAGCTTGCAACTTTGTAAACTTGTCGTTTGATTTGTACATATTTCGAAGCCAAGTTTTTCGTAAGAAGGGAAACCTTTTGCCAATTTTTTTCAATATTTGGGGAGAATTCTTTACGTGTTCCATGTTCATCATACCGTCCAACATTCCGCTTTGTATATTCTCCGTTAAGATATCTGACAAATCCATTTTCTTGCACCCACGATTCGTCCAATTCACATAATTCGTATAAAAACCTCGGTGTTGGTCTTTTTTTACAACAAAAACATGGCTTTTGATATAGAGGTTGTTTATTCTTCAATTGTGTTTTGTAAATCGGATTTATATATTTTATCCAACAATATTTGTCTGCTTCTATGAAGTTGTAGTATTGTTCTTTGAGTTTTCGTAAATGTACTGTTCTTCGAAGTCCAGTTGTAGTGAATTTATTACCTTGCATTTTCTGAATAATAGCATCGATATCTCTCATGTAAATTTGCAATGGTAATATTCGAATTTTGATATTATGACCTGTTGAAGAATACCAGTTATATATGTATATAATATACGTAATAATTTGATAAGTCAACAGCATGATACCTAGTGTGCTAATACCAAGGAAATAATTATCGACGTGTCCTGCCAAATCGTTTTCTTTAATTTCTAAGCAACGTAATGAAATTCCATCGACCGTAAACTCTTCTCCTTTTAACATTCTTGAATATATTGAAAGAGAAAGGGTTCTATTACTTTCAGCAAGAATTTGGTCAACGACTGACATTTTTATAAACATTATTTTAAGTATTTATACCGTCAATTTTAAATGAAATGATTGTGAAATTAAATATTGGTGGGCGCGTTTTTTTAACAACTCAATCGACATTAACGGACAGCGGTAACAATATGTTATCTGCTTTGATTCAACATTCAAATCCTGCTCAATTAATTGACGGGCATTATTTCATCGACCGTGATCCTGAAACATTTCGTTGGATATTGAGCTATCTTCGTGGTTCAAAAGTATTGCCTCATAAAGATTCGAATGAAATGGCTCTTTTAAGAGAAGAAGCAGAATATTTCGCCTTAGACGAGTTGATTAACCGCATCCAACATGTGATATATCCCATTTTTTCAAAAGGTGAACTTGTTTTAATTCGTGGTAACAAGTTCACCATTATTGATGTTTGTGAAAGTGGTTATAAAGTGACGCGTCTTGGTAAACGTTTCCAAATAAATTCTTCTGAAAATGTCGAAAGATGTATAATTGAGATGGGCGATATGGTCATGGCTTACCATAAAGCCAAACATAGAAGAATACCAGGCGTGTGCATGGGCATCGATGGAAAGAAATATGTAATACAATTCCAAGGAGAAGAAGGACAACAAGAATGTTTACAATCCGGTATTCGCTTTTAATCAGAGTATTTACAAGTAAAATAATTCATAATGTTGGCATATTTACCCTTATTTTGTATCGTTGTTATTTTTTGTATTTCTTTTAATTTACATTTTTTGAAGTCGTCCAAATTCAATAAGATGATTGCTTTTATTGGCAATGAACATGTGCGCACATTCGAGAGAGAATATGAAAATACACACGCAGATTTATGGGCATTTGGACATAGAAAAAGAAAAGCAACCAGGATTACATTTTCGAATGTGGAACCCTTTGAAATATTTGAAGAATACGAGTATGAACATATATTATTGATTGAAAAAATGTGTCATATTCCATTTTTTTTTTACACAGAGACAGTGGTTGAATATAAATTGGAAAATAAAACAGTAGCGACTTTGTGGCCCCGGCTTAGTAAAATGCCCCCCGAAGCAGAAAACGCTTTGGAATGGTATGATGGCACAGTAAACGTTATCAATCTTTAACCTCACCAATTGTCTCTGGTTTATTTTCTTTCACTCGGGCACTGTCTTTAATCACAACTGCTGCAATAGTATTTTCGTCATCAAATGTCCATTCGATACGGTTGTTTCGTAGTGTCTCGTATGTTTGTGGGTCAATAAGAACATTTTTTGGACGCGTAATACCCACCCATTTTTCTATGGTGGATGCGTCTTCAATACAATGAGAAAAGACATGATATTCTGTTTTCTCGCGTTTGGCAAACCGTTGGTCTGGCGAAATTCTGTTTTCAAGAATAGTAGACATTTTACAAAAAAAAACAAAATACTTATAGTCATTTTAGATTACGAATGGATTTATCATGAGTCGGCAACACATGTTATTTTAGAATCGGTAAATGTCCAATCGATTTTGTTGAACATTTGACATTTATCGTCTGTACATTTTGAATAGTCTGTTGGTCCACCCCAGTCCGTACTTGGTATCCAATTTGAATCGATAATTGTTATGTTTAATTTTTTCTTATCCCCTTCGAAAACAGTTCGACCACAGGGTTCAAAATTAACTTTTTTACAATTTTTTTCTGAAGGTGACTCCTTATTGTCGGGACAATAATGTCTAGAACCCTCGTCTTCGCAAAATCCCTGTGCCGGACATTGTTCTTTCACTCCTTGAAATGTTTCGTTACTTTCAGGGTTAAAACGGTGATTACCTATACATACATTATCCAGCGGATTCCAAGTATGGTTATTTGCACGTACGTTAGACCAACACATGCATCTACCATCTCCCTGTCTTCCCCAATTGCACCACCCACCCCCACTACACGCCAGAGTGCATAACCACGGTATTTCTGGGTGACAAACAGGGTGTGGTGTTGCGGGAGATTGACCTTTTCCTAAATTAAAACTTCCAAGTGGTTGAAATACGTCGTCTAGTTCGGAAGTTTTAATTTGAGCAGTGTCGTCGCAACGAATACATTTCTCTCCGAAAAAATTAGGAGCACACTCGTTACATGTTCTTGACGGAACTTTTTTTTTGTCGTCTATATCTCGCGCATTTTGACAGTCCTCGCAATCTCCTGGATACCTTGGTGTATACTTTCCCAACATCCACGCAGAACTTTGCATATTTACATTGCATATACATGACCCATCGCCTTCTGGGCCTGACGAACACGTCCCATGACCAGAACACGCATTTGAACCAGGTCCCCCTGGACATTTATTACAGTCTGACCCCCAGTGTCCAGAAGCGCAATAATCACATTTGTTATCACCATCGACTTTACCACATTGACAAAGATCTCCAGACCATGCTATTACTGTGTCTGTGACGATCTTGGTCTCGGGGTCAACGTATGCTTCTTCACCACATGTACATCGCATGTTCAAGTATTCTCCCTGAACACCTGCTTCGAGAGCGCGCGCATACGAAGGTGAACATGTGCCTTTTCCACCTGAGCAAATACTAGTCGGTTCTTCAGTTATCCAATCATAACCAGGACAAAAGTCACACGCAGGCGATAATTCGTAATGACTTTTAAAGCCATCTTCTGATTTTGCACCAAAATATTTTTCGTTGCAATCACATATACCTGTACCATGATATGTTTCATCGCAACAAAATTTAGCGACACATTTGCCTCCTCTATAATACAAAGGATTTTGATTGGAGTCTTCGTCAACAACTGGTCCTAAACAGTCGTCATCTGTTGAACACAAATTACCAGGGTTGCCGTTCCAAATTGCCCAAAGAGGATTTATCGGAAGATCAATACCTTGACAAATGCCTTTGCAATTTTCAGACTGACGACAGTCGCTATGTGTGTTGCACATTTGATTAGACGATTTCGTACATGTTGCTTGCCAATCAACACCGTTGTCTATTTGTAATTGTTGGTGCTTTGCATCGTCCATGCATGTGCCACGATTATTACACTGGAATCCTTTAATATCCTTTAACAAAAACCAATCAGATATAAAATTATCAGCATCATATTTTATTTTCAATCGTGTTTGTTCCAACACAAATGGGTTGTTGTAGTCATACATATCATTTGTCCATGATTTACATTCATCGGTAGAGCATGTTTCAATTGCCGAAAGATATCCAGCGTTCCCCATTTCGTCCGTGACACGTGTACGATTAGTGAGAGGTTCATTTTTGGCTAATGTTATTTTTGGTACATCATTTCCGATGGGACACGAGTAGCAATAATAGCCCCAATGATTTGGAATACACTCATCGCATAAATGACGATTATCGTCAAATGAAATTGTATTTGGAAAATTTTTGGAGGAATGTTGCCACGGTTGCCAGCCTTTTGCACATGTATCACAATATTCACCTGCATAACCTATAGCACAGCGATCGCATTTTTCGCCTGCGTATCCAGTTTTACACATATCGCAAGACGGAGCTGTAATTGGAATAATAAGTACTCCGTTTTCTATAGGCGGTTCTGGTTTATGACGTGCGTCGCATTCGTCGCACTTCTCACCACTCCAGCCGAAATCGCAAGAGCAACGACCTGTGCCATATATACCCGAGTGACATACACCTCTAACACATTCACACGGGTTACATTGAATGCCCCATTCATTATCTGTACAACCACAATCTCCAATCCTATATGGATGTTTCCAAGTTAAATATGTACCAATAGTAGCACAGCCAACCGCGATAATCAAAACGAGTGACGTCGATGCCATTTGAGTAAACGTCCATCTTTTCTTTCCCGTCAATTTTTGGTCAATAAGTTGTGCGGATATAAACATTGTCCAAGTTATAGCTATAGAACATCCGAATGTGATCCAAAACATACCCATGACCCATCCCGCAGGTGTTTCAGGTGGTGAATATCCAGAATCTTTCATTTTGGAAACACCGGATAATATAAGAACGACACCCATCCATAAAGACAAAATATTGAATATTTTGAAATAATTGTCACCATGCATCAGTTCAAATTCAACAAAGGACTATTTATACAAGAAATTAATAAACAAGACTGTGTAAAATGTTGGTTTTATTTTCACTAATTTTTACGATTCTTTTTTTCGGCATTATATGGGAAGAACATATGTGGGATGGATTTTTTCAATTAGGACCAGGTTTCAAAGTCGGTTCCATTTCGATTGAAAGTTGGAATCAATGGTTTATTTTTTTTACATTCATCACAATTTATCAAATCGCAAACGTATATATGGAAGAAACAGTGGGGCGAAAAATAGAGAAACAACATATTGAACACGCCAAAAATACTCCAAGAGCATCAAAAGATATATTGGAATTGATTTTTTATAATATTTACAGATGGTTAGGAACAATTATTCACATATTAGTCGCAGTCACACGTTTGGATATTTGGTTAATAATAGCTGTCATAGACACCATTGCGAGAGCATATATGTGGTCAAAAAGCACAAATGGTAGAAGACCTAGAATGTTCACAATGTAACAGAATCCGTTGTAGAAATGGCGCGAAACGCATGACCCAAGGCAATATTTGTTGTCGGGGTAAACTCGCCAACGTAACGGCGCATGTCTGAAAACAACGTCACATATTCACCATTCTTGGATTTCAATTGTGCCAAACGAGTCGTTAGTTTATCTAATTGTTCCTGGGCAGATGAAATATCTGTATTAATTTTCAATATTTCGACTCCTTTTTTGCGTCTTTTACGAGAACCATTTGTATGGCGTTCTTGTCGTTTACTACGAACAAAAAAAGGTTTAGAGACACTTGCATCTTCATAAACAAATCTTCCGCCTTCAAAGGGAATCGCTGTGAAAACAAAAGATGGTTCGATACCATTTGTATGAAACTTAAAATCCGTCGACAAACGAAACGCAGTATCCTTCTTCGTTACTTGATTTATCGCCTTCTTTTTCATACGAACACTGAAATTTGTCGATGGATCAATCCAAACCCCATGGTGATTTCTGTCCAGTTGGAATTTGTCCTTTAAATCTGGACACCGAACGTCAACAGTGTCACAATCGTGATGATACAACATTATAGATATCACCAAGGATTTATAGCATCGAAGTCTTTCGGGAATACATACCGAAGGGTACTTTTTATTCACTGGTTCACATCGGTTCAAAACAAAATGTGAACCAGTGTCCAGAAAATTTATTAACTCCAAGTCTTTGGGTATCGTTTCTGCGTTAGTGTATGTCAACAACGCTTTCTTAGGCTGTTTTAAACCAAATGAAGTGTCATTTAAACCAAATGAAGTGTCATCTGGCTCGTCGTCACTCATCCATTCGTCTTTGTCAGAGGACATGTTAGGAGTTAACGTTGTCATTTTAGATTAGAGTGTTTATATTCAAAAAATCCTATTCAAAAAAAATACAAAAAAAATCCTATTCAATACACAAACAAATCCTATTCAAAAAATACACATATTCTACGAATATGTTAACATCTGAATATAAACACATATGTCCAATAAAAGGAAAAATGTTGTCTGGTGAAGAAACGCATGACATAAATAAGCACGAATTTCGCAACAAGTTACCACAGACTGTTCAATTACTGAATTGGAATCGAAATAACCGTGGTTGGGTCAATCATCGCGATGGTCCGATTTTGGGCAAACACCCTGGTATTATAAATTCGGTTTCTGGCGATCAAATTTTACTTTCCATATATTTAGATCACGATATGAATGAAAAAGTGACCACAAAGTTTTGTAAACAATACAAAATGCCCAAATTACTGAATAAAGAACACGTAAGTGGTGACGATAGAATGCGAAATAAAATGCCAATTGGTGCACATCAACAATGGGTCTCGTCAAATGTTCATACAGTACATTGGAAAAAAAGACCGTGGGAATTATCTAGAAATTTTAGAGACATGTCTGGGACGAAATTTCCTAAATTTATTATAGTGTTAACACCCTGTATCGATGGTATTTTGAGATACGAAAAGTCTGCACGCACAAGTTCTTTTGAAATCTGCAGCAAAGACCAACCAAATGTATCTAACTTTGAACGCGGTGATGCGCTTACAACTTCGAGAAGAAGAACACCAGAAACAGAACGCGCGAACGCAACATTAAGGGCTATCCAAGCAGACATACTGAGATTGCGAGATGAAATAAAGAACCAAGAAGAAATTGCAAAGGAGTGTGACATGAGGACTTCATTTGGATTGGCTATTGCTAAATCTGATCCTTCAGCACAAAAAATAGTTAAAAGTATAACATTTTATCAAAAGCGGATCGCTCGAATTTTTGCAAAATGTTAGACATAAATGAAATATTATTTAAAAGAATAAATAAGTCCAAAAAAATATGAATTTGGATCAAGTCGTTGGATTTATTATTCAACAATATTATCGTAATAATGAATCTTCAAAGATTATGTCTCGACACAAACTTCCATGCACACACTGCGGTACTTTCATTTCATCCACCTGGCGCCCGGGGCCCTGCGGAACATCTTCTTTGTGCAACACATGTGGTGTACAATACATGCGTAGGCAGGGTAGGCCGCGGATGATAGATCTGGTGATGGACGAAGGAAAACCTGTGTGGATGCAACGCGATAGTTCCACGTTACAATGGCGTGTACAACACGCTGCAAATGTAAAGGATAAACGGATTCACCAATGGAGCAACCACGAAACAGAAAGAATAGAATTTGTAGAAAGTAAAAAACGCAAATTTATTGATCTGTAAATCTTTTTTTTTAGCACGTATTCTTGGCCTTAAACGCCGTTGATGTAGTAAGTTTCAATGACTGCTTACCTACTGGTTCACCCACTAGTCTGGCAGCGTTGCCATCGTCTTCGCTGAAAAACCACATGACCAATAACTTCTCGCTGTCTTTGAGCCCAACAATCTTCCCTAAGTCCAAACATTTTTGGCCCGTCCCGCCACGGTACCACCACTGTAAACTGCTCTTTTTTCCCCAAGTTGTGTCGAAATCCATTAAATACGGATAATCTGTCATGCAAGCACAACCTCCATTACAAAAACAACCTGTTTGATCAAAATATGAAGGGAACCCTACCGGTGTACCTTCTTCCCTTATGTAAATGGCAACTTGGTCATCCACTTTCTGTGATGCTGTGAAACATAACTCGTCTGTATCTTCTGTAAATTTGATTTTCCACGTTGCGTAACAAATGACTTGTGGACCGGGTCCGTTACTTTTGCATTTAATACTTTCGTAATTTGCGCATTTTCCCATAAAGAGGGCGCCGTCATCAGCATCAACGCTAGACATTCCTTTGAACATCTCACTCCAACCATGCCCGCCACAGTATTCACATGAAGTATGATCTTTGTTATTTTTATGCAAATCAGGACAAGCTGTGCACACTCCATCTGACGCGATTGTATTGCCAGTGCAGATTGTGCATTTCTGGTCATTTGACGCATCCATTACCTTGCCTGCGGCACAATCTGCACACCCAGAGCTAATAATTTTCTGGCTTTTTGAACAAGGGGTACACACGGGTCTTCGTCTCCCTGTGGGTGATGTTGTCACTGAATGTGAACCGTAGGGACATTCAGTGCATTCGATGCCAGACGATGATGGATGTTTTTTAGGAGCATCGCATGTTATGCATTCAGTAGCCTCGTTGTTGGCTGCTGTGCGGTTAACGCATTGGTTACACGTTGGTGTAAATATGGTAGACGGGTCTGAGTTTTGTTCGTAGTTCACATTTCCAGCTGGACACGATGTCACTGCCGAACCCGTACATGTGTGTCCGCCTATACAGGCTTTGCACTTTGTTTGGCCTTGTGAATCTTGATATCCGTAGTAATCACCACTGACTAATTTTCCATTCGTGTCACCAGGTGGGTCATATATTGGGTTTTTCAATTCACCCGTTGGTTTTTCCGTGGTACCATTGATTGTAAAACCCCCAGGTTGACATTCCTTGCATTTTTCGCTGGCTATTAAGTTTTGGTATTTTCCCTCTGGGCATTTTTTACAATCGGACGCGGTTTGTTCGTTTGTTTCTTCATATTTACCCGGTCTGCATTCTTTACACGACGGTTGTGATGTTAGGCTGTTATGATATCCTTTGGGACAAGGTTTGCACACTGTTCGTTTATGTTGGTCGGTGTATTTGCCCTCATCACAGTCTGTGCATGCAGTTTGTGCGGTGTCACTTTCGTACTTTCCAGGTTCACATTCTTCGCACGATGTTTGTTTCGAAAACGCTTGAAAAAACCCAACTGGACATCCTATGCAGTGTATGTAGGAATTTATTCCATCTCGATAAGTCTCTTTTTGTCCCTTGCCCATTTGATTTCCATAATATCCTGCCTGACATTCTTTACAGTTCTCTGCTTTTATGGTATTAATCGCCAATCCAACCATGCACATACTGCAATACGATTTTCCGCGTGAACTTTGATAAAATCCAATGGGGCAATTTTGACATGTTGCTTGCATCGTCTCTTGTGGGGTTGATGTAAATTGACCTTTAGCACAATCTTCACATTTAGAACCACGTAATATCTTCCCTGGTGTACATGAACCGCACAAAGGGCTTATTTTATTCCATGGTTCTTCTACTTGTGATTTGTACCATAATATATTTTCGTTCGACGGTTCGTCAAGATAATTATAGTCATAACTGCTCGGTGCTATTACTGTGTCGACACATAGGCACCCGATAGAGCCTACTGTTGCTACAGAGCCTGCTGTTGTGCAATTGATTAGTCCTCCGTCCAAATCATCGTTGTAAAAGACTATATTGTTTTTTACATAACAACCGCGTGGTCTGGCTTTTTTTTCAGCATCTGAAAATACATCACCAGAAAAGGGGATATTGTTCTGATCAGCGGCGTGTTTGCAGTCATCAATACTATTAATATCGTCACACCTTGTTGTTTGAACTGTATAATTTTTTTTATATTTTCGTTGATACAACACCTTGATATCTAGTGCACTCGCATATCGGTAGTATGCTTCTGTGGAACCACCGTTGTTGCACAAACAAAAGTTTCTATTGGATTCCATCAATGCAATTCCAACTCGAACTTTTCTATATTTGTTTAATTCCGAACCCCATGTTGTTGAACACGCTAATACACAATCGCTGAGTGTTAGTTTACGTATTTCTTTATTATCGTTTTCAATAATGGGCCAAAATACACTGTCGACCTTCCATATCGTATCTTCGTCAATGATAAATTGCCAAGCTTGAATATTCTCTTCTTTGTAGTCAACATCCAACGATGTATCTCCGAATATTTTTTTAATTTGTTCACATTGCATTAGTTCATCTTTTGGAGCGTGGGTAGCGTTTCCTACATATGACTTCGCTGCTTCAATAATTTTATTAGTGACAGCGCTATTGCTGTCACTACTGTAACACTGGTACAACCGTGTATATGATCTTTCAACAAGTTTTTGTATTGCAATTTTCATATTTTTCTTGACCATGTTACCAGGACATGTTGAGCAGACGCCCGATTCTGGTCCAGTAATTGAATCACCGGGACATGTGAAGCAATATTGCGCTGCGATTTGTTTCGTCAATTCGATATTTATTACTTTTTTTAAACAAATAAATTGCACATCGACTGAGGTATTGTTCACATATTTCGGTGGTTGGTTTACGGCGTATCGGTAATGAACAGTTTTGGATGTTTTGAATTTCGAACATCCGTCCCAAAATCTACTTTGATCGTCAATATTTTCCGCAGGGACGCTGGTGTTATCTGGCACAACAGTACATTGTGTCCCTCCCGCAATATTGTTTTCAGAGCAGATACATTTGTTAGAAGAACTGCACGCACCTGATTCGCCAGAACTAAATTTTACTGTGTCGTTCGACGCGAAAGAGCACCCAGGAGGATCCGATTCCGAAGTTTGATTATCAAATAGGAATCCGTGTTCACTTGCATATGTCTGACACTCTTCATTGTCCATTATGTAGTTTGTATTTCCTGAACACTCTCTTTCACTATGTATGTACTTTATCTGGCTATTACTATTACATGTTAATAAGTTACTACTGACACGTGCATACTGCCAGCATTTTTCTGGTGTAGGTGGGGTAAAATATCTGATGCCGTTTTCTTTATCTTCGGCGAGACAGTCACACGGTATATCACTTATGATAGCCGTTTCAATTCCATTGTTTTTCACGTATGGTGGTAACGTAAAATCAATGTTCGTGTCAATTTTTCCCAATGTCCATGTATCTTGCGACACATATGTGCCTGGTCTATTTGAAAATCCATATGGGCACGTAATTAACGGTAAAAACTGTTGGTATTGTGCAGATTCTTTCATAAGTGTATTCAACTGAGGAATTTGAACGACTGCTGGTGGGACTTTTGCACAATCATCCTGTTCTGTTCCCATTTCATTTTGTCTATAATACCAATGATCATTTCTGATATTATCCATATTGAATATTTCAAGGTCATCTGGGTTAAAGTTGCCCGAAATTTTTTTGACAGTACCTTTAGGACATTCGGTGCATTCGTAGGAACCTTTTGCTGCCCACGTATATCTTGGACAGCGCAGACAAACATTGTCAACGTAATCGTTATCTTTAAAAGTTGCGGTGTTCAAGTGGCATGGGTTTGACTTTGCACAGACACAACCTATATTGCCAGAAATATTACATAACCCTTCTTGTGCATTAGCATTATTGTTATAAAACATCTCGGTTACCGCAGAGCCAGATGTGTTCCTCTTAAAACATCCGCGTGGATATTGTTCATTGACATGATCAATATCTGTGAAATTAAGACCGAAATACTGAGCAGCTGCTGCGCATTCCACAGCATCTTTTATCTGTTTATTTCCATTGCGGACATAGTTATCGGTAGTATCTGTACAAAAATCGTCTGAAACTTCGTACCTCATATTGTGAATGCCTTTGTTACATCTTACATTATTATCTGTGCGCGTAATGCCGTATTGTGGTTGAAAATACCCTGGTGGACAGGCTTCTTTGTATCCAACGGGTGGTATGCCATTATTGTTAGGTTCTCTTGCATCGTCTGTTTGTGTGCAGAAATATCCTCGTGGACATAACCCGCCAATAAACGGGTCTAAACCTTGTTTGTAACCTATTGTCAGGTACAAATCGAATTGTGCCCTGTTATTATCTTTTGTGTAAGTAAAACACGTGTCAAATCGGTCGTATGTTGGTTCTTCGGTGACGGCCCGCTGTGTAAGTGCATTTACTGATGTTCTGTAAAATCGGTCGTCACCTCTGCCACGAGTGACATCGTATATATTATATTGATAAGAATTCTCTGTGTACGAGTCGCATGTTGTATATCCAATGCATTTATTGCCTTTGAAATTTGGAAATATTTTGTATTCCGAGTCGGAGTCTGGAGGGGGTAAATTTCCCGATACAGTATAGTATTTTGAACTTATTGCGTCGTTGACAAACGAATCTTTTCTGGCCCATCCTTTTTTACCTTCAGCTTGCGATTCGGCATTAGATTGAGTTTGTGCGCCATTAATTAAGTCTAATTGTTCATCGTTACCACCTTTATAAAAATCAGGACCAAATCCGACAAATAAAGCACCTCGTTCATTAGCATATTTCACACATTCTTCGAGCGTTTTAAGGGCTTGAAATTGAAATGTCGGGTTACTGCGACATAACACTCCACGGTGTAGTAGTGACCACGTTGCAACATTTCCCATAAAATCAACATCAATTTCGCGGTCTTTTGCATAAAAATCACAAACACCTTGATTTGCACATTTTTTATCACCTGAACTTGCTGAGAAATCCCACCAATAATCTTCCGCTTCCTGTTCTGTTTGAATAAGTCTTTCTTGTGCACGTACGCCTTTTCCAAATAAACCCGGACATGCCCTGCATATTTCTCTCGTTGTCCCATGATACACGTGTTTATTATAAGGTCCTACTTTATGATAATTTTTTTTTTCTATCTCAGAACGCACAGCAACCGAGAATTGCCCGCTTTCTGGTTCTGAATAGACGGGCGGGTATTGGGGTTCGTCGTTTTTTGAATATAACCACAAATCCCTGTCTCTATGATAGGGTAAAGTTTGGTCATTATCAATTGAAGTAATAAACGGCACCGTATCAAATCTCGAGTATGGATCAGTGTGTTTCGAACCATAATAAACGTATGGTTGAAAACCATTTGGACAACACATGTGACTTGCGTCAAAGACACTTGCTCTGCAAATACATGCCGTCGTTGGAATAATAACACGCCCCTTCTCCATGAATGTATCTTTAATTGTATATGAATAGTGAAACGGATGTGGTGAATGAACACAGTATCCATTGTTCAGACACAAAGCACATTCATGTTGACAATTTTCACCATGGAATCCGTTCGAAGTTTGTGCTTGTAATGGAAATATTTTGTATTCGCCGTCATAGGTCCAATATCCAATTTCTGTCGTAAGAGACGATTCGTATTTTGATGTACATAGTGAACAAGAATTTTCGTAAACTTTTGACGGCGGGTATCTCTTAAACCACATATGGCCTCTTTCAGGCGTATATTTCGACATTTGTAATACAAACGTTGTAAATTGCCTGTATTGTATGATGTAATACTGTGGTATATAAGAAGCGCTTTCTACGGAAGAACTTCCATACCCTGGACATATTTGTCCTCTTGGACACGTCCGCACATCAACAAACGAATTTTCGGCTGTTTGGTCGATAACATGCTTCCCCCCACAATAACATAATCCGTTTCCAAAGCGGCCAAACCAACATCTTCCATTTCCATTACACATGGTCGAGTCATCTTGTCCATTATAGCCTGGACATATTGATGTACAATATCTTGTGGCAAATCCTCTTTGACACTCGTTACACAATGGACCGTCCCAAAAGCCGTTACGACTATCACTGTTACATGTACATGCGGGACAAAGCAATACAAAATTTGGGCGGATTTCACAAGTTGTTTCAAATGCGGAAGATGTAGTTTGATCTTCCATATTTCCAAATGTGTACGTAATTAATGTTCCAGTTTCAAAACAATCGTCTGGTGCTGATATTGACCCAGGTTCACTCCACGTTGTATTTGGACACGATTTACAACCAGTACCCTGTCCTTCTTCGTCTTGATAAAAGCTTTCCAGACAATCATTGCACACACCGCTCGATTCCGATTTTCCAGCGGGACATTCTGTACACTGTCCCTGTGAAACACTATTTTCATATTCGGTTGTGGAGCCAGCGGGGCATTTATCGCATTCTTTGTCGTATCCTAACAAACTGTAACGTCCGATTGGACAGTCAAAACAAGAACCTTGAGTATCTTTGTTTTGAAAATAACCATTGGGACATGTTTTACATTGTTTCAACCCTACCACATCACTATAAGTACCAGCGAGACAATTTTTACAGGAATTTTGACCTTCTTCATCTTGATAGGTTCTTTCTGTACATGCATTGCATTTCACACCACCTGTTGACCACCAACCTTTCGGACATGTTTTACAAGGTGGACCATATTGACCAGGAGCGCATCCACAATCATCTCCTGTGCAAAAAACACAAGAAGATGCACCAGGACCTATTGTTGTCTCACCTGACGGACATTCTTTACAAGACGTTTGGTGATTATTGTCTGAAAAATACCCTGTCGGACATGTTTTGCATTCATACGATTCAACAAATTCACCATGGCCACATGCATCACATGCACCATTTGATTGAATAACCAAACGTCTACCATTTTCATATCCGGAACAAACTGCACAGCTATCACTACTATTCTGCCCATCGTCCGACGTTGTTTGAGGTACTCCGGTGTCAACGTCGGATAAAGGACAAATCTCACACGACGTTTGACTGACATGTTGATTGAATTTACCACGTGCACACGATTTACATTCGTAACCTTCTTCATATGTGCCAGCTGGACATGAACTACATTGTGTATGGTTTGAATTCGACTCTTCACCATCTGAGCACATTGTACATTCGTGACTTTCTGCAGTGGGAGCAATATAACCCTTTGGACAGTCTTGGCAATTTGAGTTTTGCGTTGACCATCTCCCTGATGGACATGTGGTACAATTTTCAGATGACCGATCTCTCCCTGGACCGCATTTATCTGTATCGCATTGGTTTGGCTTACAACAGAATGTACTTCCCTTTCCAATAAGATTTGTTTGTGGTGTGGGATCAATACAAGTTTTACAGTTTGTTTGACCTACTTCGTTTTGATATTCTGCATTTGGACAATATTTACATTCCGTTTTACCTATTTGGTCTTGGTAAAATCCTATTCGACAATCAACACAACGGTTGTCTGTCGAATAGTTTCCCTCCGCACATTCTTTACATGTGCCATCGTCTGAGTCGTGTCTCGCCCAACCGTTTGGGCATGTTTTACACGAACCATCAAAATATCCAGTGCCAGTAGGGCAAAAGTGACAAATATTATTATCTTCTGATGTTTTGTTAGCAGGACATGCCTTACAATAATCCTGACCAATTTCATCTTGGTATTGTGTAGAAGAACATTCAACACATACATTGGATTTATTTTTGTATCCTTGTATACATTTACATTCGTTATTATCGACAACAGTATATTTACCACATTTTTCACATTTCTGTTGATTTGAGATGTAATCTGGAGGACATTGAATGCAATCGGTAGGTCCGTTACGCTCTTTTGTAAACCCAAGGGGGCATTCTGTGCACGTATTGTTTTTCAAATATTTACCTCTAGAACAAGATTCGCAAATATTGTTGTCAGATGTGTTTTGGAATGTTTTGTCTGGACAGGTGGCTGAACATAGGAACGAATGTCTTAACCACTTTGAAGGGCATTGTTGACATTCTGTATTATTGGACTCTGTTTTTTCAGGACAATCATCACATGACTTTTTTCCTTCTAAATTTTGAGATTTACCTCGTGGACAAGATTCACAAGAAGTTGTGCCTGTGTCGTTTGAAAAAAACCCTGCAGAGCAACTCGTGCAGATGTTAGAAAGTCTACCGTTGAATTTACCAGCTGAACACAGTAAACGTTGGTCAACACATTCGCCGTCAGTAATATTAGTAGGACATGTTTCACACCTAGTTGCCGTATACAAATTTTGATATTGACCAACGGCACAATCGTTACAAAAAGTTTGACCTGAGATATTTTGGTATTGACCAGGTGGACAATTAGCACATTGATTGTTGTTGTTTTTATAAAATCCAGGAGAACAATTTTCATTTGATTGGACTTGTTGAAGTAATAAAAGTAGGATCCATTTCATAATAATTATTTTTTGATGTCTTAAATACGATGATTAAATAAAAAAAAGAAAATGTTTAATATATATTTATTTTTACTACATGGATATCCATGTAGTAGAATTTCCACATGGATTAAAAAGTGTTCTTCTCGATTCACTATTATATCTTCCTAGTTTAATTTTTGTTGGGTCATTCATCTTATGGTATACGATGCAAACGTTTGTATTAGAAAATGCAAATCCATACACTTTATCATTGACAGCTTGTTCCTTACAACCTTTCTTTGTAGTAATATTTTTATATCTTTTCCAACAATTGTCCCATAACCCATTCCCTATAATAATACTCTCTGTTTCTTCATCTGTTGATAGAGATAAGTCTATATTGTCGATAGGCATATCGTACGTCTCTGAATAAGTAACGGAAGGATATTTGGCCAAGCCTGGCTCGACAACGTTGCAGGTTGATGTCAATGTTGTTCGTCCTTGATATACCAACGACATTTTTTTGTAAGCAACATATTGTGCGTAATCATTCATGTAATACTCTTCGAATCCCTCCATGGGTACTTCTGAATACATCGTAAACCAATTTTCACGAAACGGTGCCGACCATTGGATGATACCTAAGCAATTTGGCTGCAAATCACATAAATATTCTGTTACATCGAATTGTAGCGATGGAGTTTCTGAAACCAGTGTATATGTCGGGTTTTCATCTAATATTCTCATGTAGTTATTTTCGTATAATGGTGCCAAAAAAATTTGCTGTTCACTACTTTGTGGTGAGAATGATCTGTATAATTTGATTTTAAATCTTTCACCTTGTGGCAAACTTTCCATAAGTAATGTTATCATGACTATCTCGCCGTTAAAAATGAATACATCATCTCCGTTCAAATTCCATTTTGGTGCATGGATTGTCATTTTTAGTTTTTCGATAGTCCATTCTGTTTCAATCATAAAATCAAACCCGTTTACGATGTAATGTTCATGACCCGACGATTTTCCATGAACGTATTTCAAAATAAATTCGAAAGAACGCGGTAATACAATCGTTTCAATCTGGAAAATACCAGCTTCATTGTTAGGATGTTCGGTCAACGTGCAATCCGATGCACTACATTTAAATAAAGGAAGTGCTTGTAGCGTATGTGTGGTATCCCATTGTGGTTGTTTCAATATAACAGGGTTAAATTTTTGAATTTCTTGTCCGTCTTGTCGTACTTGATTAGTTGTTGTAACGCCAATACACATTCCGTACGGGTAATCTCTAAATTCTGTAACTCGTACGAGTCTGACATCTTGTCGAATGTCAGTATTGATAGATTCACATTTATCAAAAGCTAACATTTTTGATCCATCAAATGCTGGCAAATCTGTTCCAGTGACCAATAGTTTCAATGTATTTATTGGATTGAAGAATCCTCTTTGTTCAATATAATTATTCTCTTTACAGGTTGAGTAAAATGAATTGAGAGTTGACGAATAGCTTTTTTTGTTTTTAGCCGTAACGCTGTCCAAATAATTGTCACCATTGAAAGTAAACGATGTTGATTCGATTGCCTTTGTTCCACAACCACCATTATTAGAACAAGTCGATAGTTCGTCATCAACTGGACATTTAAATTGGCAGGAATCACCGGTATGTGTATCCGGACATGAGCACTTTCCATCGTATTGACACACACCACGACCAGAACAAATCGATTTGAAAGTAAATCCATCGTACCCTGGACATATTATCTCACACCCATCACCGCGAAATGGAGATTTCTTCCAATCTGGAACATCAAGTGCACTTGGGTTTATTTGAAGCTCTGATGGGGCGATTTCACATGCACATTGGCACGAAATACCACAACGACCCCTACCACTACACGGTAAATATATATAGGGCAACATTCCCGGACATTCTTTAGATGCAGTTATGGAACAATGTGAAGATGAGTACGATAAGAACTTTGCGATTTGTGTTTGCATTACAAACGAATATGTGATTTCTTTGACAATCGTCATATCAAATAAAGCCGTGAATCCCGTTTTGCCTTCGTAGTTAAATGTGTTTGGAGTTGTTGTGATCCATTGTTCTAGAGGTAAAGTTAGAATGAAGCTTCGAACCATTTTACTATAATACCATTCAATAAATCCATCACCAATATCTAAAGTCATTTCGAATCGTGTGGAACTCCAGTCGTGCATTTTAAGTGTAATTAGATGCGAACCAATATAAAAACTCTGTTGATATTTTGACATGTGAGCATTATAGTTCGAAGTTATGATAAGAATTCGATTTGGAGTCTCACCCTCCCATGTAATCTTAAAATGCTCTACTGCATCAGTTTTAGGGTCTGTATCCAAATAATTCTGAGGAATAGCATTGAATGCGTTTATGAATTTATCTGTTATCTTTTCGAAAAGAATGTTCAATTTTAGAAAATGAACATTCTCGTCCCGCCATAACGTATCCGCAATGATTCTTTTTCTTTGTATCATTGCATTCATCTGCCACCTTCCTTGGTGCATATAAATTCTTTCGACCAATTCTAATGCATGTATTTTCTGTGCATCCGTGAGAGATGAGAGTTCAAGAGTTTGTTCAGGTTTATTTTCGAATAGAATTGTATTTTCAAATCTTTTGTAAATATCCGCCCCTGTTTGAAAATCAATATTCACCCATTCTTCCAAAAATATTTTGACTTTGCTTGGCGTTGTTTTTGCCATCGCAATCACATTGTTTCCCACTGATAACACCTTTCCGTCTATTTTAATTTCGCATTTTTGTTGGCCGTTTTGTGAAGACGACATCTCTGTGATTTTATCTACATCATCCTTGGTCTTAGAAGAATTACTAAATAGTTCGTCACCGGTTGTATATCTTATGGAAATGTTGGACTCAAAGATAATATCAAATGCTGTTTGATATTTGATAGTATTGTACACTTTGTCGTGAATAGGAAAATCAGAAGATTTTAACCAAATTCCATTGTTCACAATCGTATTTGGTAAGGTAAAAGTGTACACTTTATATTCATCGGACACAACGTACATTGTTGTGTCGTAACAAACCACAGGTGCAAAACTTTGACCGATTGGGGCTTCGCCAAAGGTTTCAACTAGATTCCAATGAACTCTCACGATATCGAGAGGATCCCATGCAAAACGCCGGACATCTATTTTGTACACATTGTTGAAATTATCAATAGTTCTGTCCAAATAATTCATTGTACCACCGAAAGCATAAACAACTTCAGAAGATTGTGCACAAAAAGTCATTCCTTGTTTTGGAATGTTCACATTTCCAGTTTCGATCACCATCAACACATCATCATCACTGTGTGCATTCATCTTACCATCGCCAAAACATAAATACCATTCGTTATAAACGGCGTTCTCTGGAATCTTTATTAACATACACGACCCAGAAGCATTTACCGTAATGTTTTTCAAAATTTTAGTAGTTTCCAAGTTTATACCTTTGAACGTCGCCTCACCGTTGTTTGTATATTCGAAATCAGTTTCTATACCTTTAAAATCCCAACATAATGCCGCAAAATTGCGTAGGACAAAATCTATTGCTATTTTGGTCATTACTTCTGTTTCCTTGTGTTCTAAATATTCTGGTTTCAATCCGTCATTATCCAAAATATATACGGCCGCTCTATGTACCAGCGTGTCGTCACTTTCGTATAAAAATCTTTCAGGAAATTCCCATTTTATACCTTCAAAACCTGTTGTATTGTATGAAATATAATCTTCCCCCGTTGCAAATTTTGTATTATATCGCATAAATGGAGCAAGACCTCTGCAAATTCCATTGAAAGAATCACATATTCCATATTGTGAGGACATTTCGTATCCATACGTTCCATTATTACATCTTTCACACGGTATCGAACAAGCAATTCCAGAGCCCATTGCGCATTGACAAATTCCTTCCATTGTCGGACTTGGTCCTTTCATCCATTTAGGAAATAAAGGTTGGTTGTAGGTCATATTGTAAGTAACATTTCTGTATTCACCACTTATTTCTTGTCCAATTTCATCTTCACTTTTAGCGTTTTCATCTAGTGCAAAGCATCGGCCATTTCTTCCCGAACAAGCCATTTCTTCATCGCCCTGTTGTCCAGTTGGGCATGATAATTCACATATGCCCCCTGCGACACCAGTGTAAGATTGTGTATCACATTCACAAATAGTTTTTGAACACGTTCCTTTGACACTCGAAGTCGACAATTTTTCGCACCAATCTCGAACTTCTATACGACTAATCGAATCACGCAATGTATTTCTACAGTTTGTAGAACATTGAGAATTTGCTAACTCAGGTACCAATATTCTATCGCTACTTGTATGGTATACTTGTTGTAAGCTGCAAAAATCCGAAATAATAATGTTGTTCATGTCACAGTTGTTACAACCTGCAATAGATGTTAATCCTAAATTTTCCATTTTTGTAACATCACCAATTTGCAAAAAATCTTTTCGTATTGAACAAATACTCTGACTTGTGTCACCTGTGCTTGTTTCGTATTGATCAAACATTGTCTCTATATGTTCAATGCATTCATTATTACAAAATTTCTTATACGTTTCTGTTTGATCAAAACAATTTTCATACCACTCTATTTGAATATCACATGATTGTGTCTTATTCAAAATAATGTTCGTATTTTCACACATTTCGTTAAATGTTATCGCATTTCCCTCTTCATTCAGCATTTTTCTACCACCTAAGAATTCAACATTGCTTTCTCCGTTTGGAATAAATGATTGTTGGTACAAACAATATGAGCGCCAATCCAGATTATTAAATTTTTCCAAGTCTTCGTCGCAACCTTCGATGTTCATACTCGGAATTTTATGGTCGAGATAATCGGCACATGATTGCATATCGTTATTATTGTACTCACAATTTTTCCCTTCACATACACCCGAATTATATCCAGGTATCGTTTGCCATTGCGTAGAAATCGCATTACAAATTCCTGTTGCATCTGTGCTAAAGGGAACGTATTGCTCCTCAAACAGGTCTTTCCATAAAGAGGGGATTTCAGTTTCAATATTTATCTCTGAACATTGGAAGGGTTCATCAATTAACTGCTCAAAACGGATAAAATTCCAGTGTGTATTTATATTAGGCGCTTCGTTATACACTTCAAATTTTGTTGTAGTCTGTGGATGAAGTGCTTTCAATGTATGTGAACCCAATACACAGTTTTCATCCTCGTGACATCTTGTTGCATGTAAATAACAATGTGTATCTACGGCCGTCCAAGACCACTGTACACAGTCATTATGTTTATGACAATGTTGGCGACATTCGTGTTCTTCGCTTTTCAAACTATGAAAGGAAGACGCGATTGAATTTGGATGTGTGACATCGCGCGCCGTTGTCATTACGTCAAAGGAATCTGTTACTGTGCAATCGTTTACTTTCAACTTTACAGAATAAAATTGGTTATATATTGTCGTTCCTTCTGGAATAAATTTGTTTTGAACAAACATATCTTCCGTGGTAACTATTGGTTCCGAATGGTTTCCATGGACAACGTCAATTTGCCAATGCCACCAATTGTATGTTTCAACTTTACACGATGTCGAAATATCCACATCGTTGTATACATAATGTATTTTACCAAATTTAGTTCCAACAATCGGCATTACATACATTTCAAATACCGAATTTGAATCACCATTCAATATTTTCATATTTGCGATTTTGCCATTTTCATCCAGTTGATTTATAGGCGATGCTCCATTGTCAAACTGACTCCACCCATGGACTCTAAACTGAGGTTGCTCAGGTAAATTCCACTGACTACCGTGAGGAACAACAAATGAAGGACATGTTTCGCCATAAGAACACGTTTTTTCAACAAACGCATTTGACGGATCTCGATGAAAAACCATAGAACCATGTTGTTCGAATTTCCATGACCTATAGTCCGTGGAATCAACGCCTTCGTCGTCTCCCATATTGATAATTCTACCATTATTCAGGAATGATTCTTTGTATGGTTTTATTTGTTGAATACCATCTATTTTTAATGAACGTACCACAACCGTTCCAAACATTGAACTCAATTGAATGGACGAATACGATATCGAATATTCGATATCTAATGTCAATAAATTCCTAGTTATTGTAAACGCATTAGTAATATTATCGGTTGATAAAGCAATATTGCCTGTTGTCGCTATATCAACGATAATGGGCGAATTGTTATTGATAGTAATTGCTAATGCTGAATTTTCGTCAGACCGTTGCAAATCGATGTGTATAATGATTTTCTGACCAGATGTTGTAATTTGAGCATTTTCCAGATGTATGCGGTTTTCCTCTAACAAATTTACGTTACCTTCCCATGGTACGATAAGACCAAAAGATGCTGATGTTTGTAATATTTCACTTCCATCGGTCTTGCCATTGCAATATTTAAACCAATTAAAATCATTATCAGCTGTACATTCTTCAAATTTATCTGGGACAACTTTTGGAACTGTATAATTACACCCATAACTATCTGCCTCACATGTTGCATTGGCTAACGAACAATAATTACCATGTGAGTGCTTGTATTGTTCACAAGTAGAACACGCATCTATACATGTTTTGGTTTCTGGACAATAATAACCAGTGGTACATTGTTTAAATGTTTCCTTCCATGTCATAATACTGTTTACACCATCGATCTCATGCCAATCAGTAATTGTTTGTGAAGAAAATTCATTTTGTGATATGATAATCATTTGAACGTAGTCTGATGCTGGTACGAAATTAAAAATAGTCAAGTCACCCTTTTCAGTAAGTTGACCATTAAACTCTTGTTCTTCCGCAAATATGCGAACATTCGTGTGTTCCCATTCACATAAATATCTGTTAGTGGGCCATTTTTCTGGAACGTGACAATGACCTCCGTTTCCACACGGATTATTGAAATGGCAATCGACTGGGATTGGAGATCCACATAAAACACCTGACGCACAGTTTACGTCGTTAGGACATTCCGTGCACATAGTCGCTGTTGGACCACACGCTCCCATGTCACATAAAGAGGGTATTTTCTTTTCTTGAGGTATCCACGATGGTGCCATTTCACAACTCTCTGCAAAGTTAGTCGTTAGTGTATCTAAGTCCCACCTTTTATTTCCCCAACGTAATAATTTATCATCTATTGTCAAAACACATGACGTCGGGTTCGCAGGGTACTTTGAATAATCTAATTTTTCAAAGTATTGTGTTTCTTTGTTCAAACATTCCAATTTAAAGGGTTTTACTATGAATTCACTGTTATCTGTATCTTTGCAAGAACCTTCCCAGGACTCTGTTGACTGGATACATTTATATTTGGGTGTACTACACATTCTGCCCTTTAATTCGGAAATTCGACGGAGTGCTTTGTTTTTATCTTTGTGAAGGGATTCTTTGTAATAGAATTCGTCGTCATCTTTGGGACATACAACTAAATATTCGTAAAACCATTCACCGTTTAATTCTGCTGGTTTTACATATTTTGGAATACTGTGTTGCAAATGTTTTGGGCAAAAATCGTCGAATTGATAGTTAAAAATTTGCCCATTACATGTTCCAGATGGGACTCTCGACAAAATGAATTTTTCGCGCAAATCTTGAATATTGATAGTTTCTTCGATTGGATTTGTAATCGTCAATTGACCATTTATGGGTATATTCCCAGGAACATTTACAAGAACTGTCTGTGGATTTTTGCTATTCTGTCTCATCATACAATTGAAAAATGTGTTTTTAGTCGACATAATTGAATCTTTGCGTATATTTCCGCGCATTGTTGCACATTCTTGGACCCAATCCGTTTTATCAGGCAATGGACAAGCTGGATTTGTATTCACGCACATTGATTCTATATTGACTTCGTTAATTGCATCTTCGCATGTTTTGGCTCGACAATATGTTTTTGTAATACACTGTCCATCAAGATTTACTTTGCATGCGCCATTGCAATTTTTTACCGTTCTACTCGTACATTCGGCATCAATAATTTTAATTTGGTCGAATTTTTGCTCGTATATGCACATTTCTTGACTATTGCAAGCAAGTTTTATATCATAACCTTGGCAAATAGGTGTTTTGACAGAATTATGTAATTCTTCGTCAATAAATGAATTTGCGCTACATTTGTCTGAACTAATGGGGGAAATTTCATCGGCGGCTAATTCGCACCATGTTTTTTGGGTATCTGTTGATTTTTGTGCAAAAAAGTTCTCTACTTTTTTCATACAACCTTCGTTGGTATTATAAGCACACTGCGCGGTGTTTAATACATTTGGATACCACCCATTTAACATATTGACACAATATTCATCCCATTTAATACTATAAATTGAATCTACGCAGGACTGATTCGGTGCACAGTTAACGTATCCCGGTGATTCAATGCTGTTACTAAAAAAACTTTTTGAATTCGTCATTAACGAATCCCATGGTGTTGATAATTGTGCACAAAACGCCCCTGGTATTTCGACGCAATCTTTATCATCGAAACAATCTTTGAAAAAACCAGCATTGTCGCCACTTTCTTGGACAGCGATTGCTGTTTTACAACTACCACGCCCTGCACAAATTTCTTGATTGTAGCGTGGACAGTGGAAATTGCAATATTTTCCGTAATAATTTGGGTCCGGTGGAGGGTTCACCTGAAATCCCTGTTTTAAAAGTCGCTGTCTTGTCGCAGATGTATATGTGTCATAAGGTTCACAGTCACATCGAAAATCCGTCGTTTTTGGGTCAAACCACATGTCTAGGTCATTTCTGACACATTTTCCATGGCCTGAACACACTACACCATTCTCGTCGCCACAATCAATTTCACAGTAGAGACCTGTAATTCCCGATTCGCAAACACATTGCGCATCGTCGCCACACGTCCCGTGACCAGAACAAATACGACAATCGGCGTCTGGCGTATATCCATCGCCATCATTTCCTACACAAACAAGTTTAGCGCTTATATCATCTTGCAATAATGAATCGGAGCCAAATAGTATTGTACCCCCTTCGAGTTGACCCTCGCTTGCACAATATCGTGTGCAACGATTACTCCCAGCAGATGGATACCAATTCGGTTTACAACTGAGACAATATTGTTGAGGATCAAGTGTTGATAAAGTCAACGTACCCATTATAATATTATAACAGATGCACAGATCGTTAGAACCATCGTAATCGGGATTGCAATATCCGTCGTTACAGGTATCTTCACCACATGTTTGTGAACACCAATTTACACTCGGATTTTGTATCGATACCTTGGGATATTGATACTTTTCACATCTAGCACAGAATGATTCCGGATCCATACCAATACAAGAACATTCGACGTGTTCTTTGCTTCCACTTTTAATAATTTCACATGTACCACGAGTGTTGCAGCCTATTCTTTGTCCATCTCTTCTGTACATGTCGACTCTTTCAGTATCCGATACATACGTTTCGTCAGGGTTACAGTACATTTGACATTCCACACCATACCAGTGTTTTTTACATCGATGGCACGAACTCCCATCCCAATATTGCGGAGTTGGGTCTTCCCAGTTGTTACATGCACAGGTTGCATTGTGAGTACATTTACCATGACCGGAACAGGTATAACGCTCATTGCAAGAACAATCGAATCCCAACCAGTTGCTATCCTTTAAGCAATTACAGACAACGGTTTCACCTTCAACTTGACATGTACCGTGTCCAGAGCAAGTTGACGAATAGTTGTGATTTCCGGGACACGAATGTTGACACATGTTTCCAACGTAATGTGTTTCGCATGTACATATTGGTGCTCCCAGAGAGGTCAATCCACAAGTACCATGACCTGAACATGGGTGGTTGTTGGTAGATTCGCATGTTAAATCACAATTTGCGCCGTAAAAACCAGGTCTGCAAATACATTGGACAGTTCCACCGGTCGATTGACAAGTTCCACGTTCGGAAGGACATACAATCCCCGTGGAAGCACAACTCATTGAACACTGTTCTCCACCTAAACTGGTATACCACCCATTATCACATTCACATTGACCTACTCCAGTACATGACCCATGGCCATTACAAGCATTGCAACTACCGCCGCCCGAAGATATTTCTTTACATATTTGGTCTTGTGCATTGGAAAGAGGTATACAAACGGTATCACATTTTGATCCAAAATGAAAATGCGTATCCGACGTTTTACAAGGACCCGAACATTTATTTAATTTTTCGTTGTAATTTGTTGCATAACATTTATCACATAAAAGTCCTGTCCATTTTTCGTGATTTGGACAACGACATCCCCATCTCGAATTTCCATTCTCCACTACGCCGCAAATTCCGAGGTGTTTACATTCACACTCTCCACAATATTGGCCAGAAAAAACACCCCTAGTATTGTCACAATTGCATTGCGTACCTGTCCAGGAAGAATCGTGTTGACAGGGTATGACTATATCGTTTACGTAAGCAACAAAAAAATCAGTAGACATTGATAAAAGTGCAACTAAAGATGCAGTTACAATTAAACAAAAACCATACAGTCCAAAATTCGACATTATACTTTTATTTTTTCTATCATATATACTTACTATTTGAAATACTCCTAACATATGTGATATTATTTAAGATGATACTCCATATAACGTAATGTTGAAACTGTTTTTTCCCACCCAATACATTCGTCGGTAACTGATAACCCATATATTAATGGTTTGTTTTGTACTTGTTGATTACCATCACACAAAAACGATTCCATCATGATACCACGAACTTTTGAATGCTTGTGCGTTACCAAATGCTTTAAAACATTTATTTGTTCTTTCCATTTTTTACCAGAATTTCCATGTGACGCGTCAATGATTATACCAGTTTCTATATTTTCATTTTCCAATTGTGTCGCGGCGAAATTCACTGAATCCGAATCATAATTAGGTTCTATGCCTCCACGTAAAACCAAACAACAATGTGGGTTTCCCGCTGTTTGAATCGAGGCCACGCGTCCATTTTGGTGGACACCCATAAACACCTTACTTTCAGACGCAGAAATAATCGAATTGATCGCCACTGAAACACCACCATTTGTTGAATTTTTAAATCCAACAGGTACAGACAGGCCTGAAGCAAGTTCGCGGTGAGGCTGTGATTCCGTCGTCCGCGCACCAATACACGCAAAGGATAACAAATCATCAATATATTGCGGAGCAATGAGCGACAACGTTTCTGTGGCTGTTGGCATACGGAGTTTCGCCAACTTAATTAATAGTTCGCGACTTTTGATTACACCTGTTTGCATATCATTGGAACCATTCAACATTGGATCATGCATAAATCCAGACCAACCTTTGCGTGTACGCGGTTTTTCAAAATATGTTCGCATAACAATAAACAAAGACGGACATTCTTCGCGTAAAATCAACAATTTTTGAGCATACGCTATAACGGCGACAGGGTCATGTACACTACAGGGGCCCATAATTAACAAAGTACGAGGATCTTTTCCATGTAATATATCGACAATCGTTTGACGCCATTGAGAAATATCATCACACATATCTGTTGTCAAAGGCAATTGCGTTTTCAAATTTTCAGGACTAATTAATAAATGTACAGAAGCACGAATATTTGTAGTCATTTACAAATGCCATTCTAATTTAAATAGAACACAATATATAAAATATAATATAAAATAGGATTTAAAATATAATATAAAATAGGATTTAAAATAGGATTTAATATATGGAAGAAGAATACGAATATGACACACCGTCAGACTCAGACGACGAACCATGTCCATATGAAAACGTTTGGAATGCAGTCTGTAAACGAATCAAGGTAACTGATGGAAGAGTATACATCAAATTAGAGGAGAACGACGACCCATCAGTATTGACATTTTTGTCAGAAATTATAAACAAAGGTATCTCAGGAGAATTTTTAGGCTATCAATTGCAAATAGAACAATGGCACAATGCGATCATTTGGAATCCGTCCAAAGGGAATCGCATCAAAGAAATGCGCAGATTAGAAGAACTTTGCGAAGAATCCACTGAAACGCTGACATCAGAAGTTTACGGTTTGGAAATTCCAAACGCAATTGGATTTGATTTTACATTTCCAAACTTGAAATTTTTGACCATTGGATCTCCAGATAAAAAAATCATAGACAAATTAAGGACACTTCAAAACTTGGAATATCTCACGATCGAAGATAGCATGCCTATTTTCACCATGTTCAAAGGATTCGACTCATTGGAATTATTAACGCTCAAAAACACACAAAATTCATATCAGATTACGAATTTAGTATGTGGTAGCGCAACTTCCCGCTACATTTCCATACACGTAATGAATATACAAGTACCCGAATTTCTCGCAGTATTATTCAGAACCAATCGCGTCCAATGCACAAACATAACCGTCAACTGTGAAAAACAGTCAGTCGATTATCAAGAATGGAAAATAAAAGATAAAATTGTTGTAAATCGTAAATAATATATTACTAGTAAAACTGTATTTGATTCATTGAATTTAGTTATTCCACATTGGTTCCACATATGTGGAACTTGAATCAACTAACGATAGATGAATATAAACACAGATGGTAGGTATACATATGGAACCATTGGCACTTTGGGCAAATAACACATATTCGAAACCTCAAGACCAAAATATCAGAAGTGGTATTACCGATTATGTAGCCATTAATATTCCCCGTAACATGTTACGGCCTGCAGCGTCAAAATTTTCGGAAGTGCGCCATGCAGATCCGAAGGCACGTTACGACGAGATTAATTTTCAAATGTTTACCAAAATGGTTTATGACACGATGAATTTGCCCGAGGATTTACTACCTGGTGACTTATTTCCATATGTCGAATGCTGGCTTCAATGGATTCCACATGCTACATTGAAAGATACGGCCGCGTGCTATATTATACACGCGGTGTCCTACCACAAAGACGTCAAATTCGGCAATGCTCTTACCAAAATGTTGTTTGAAAATTCCACTTTACACAAAGAATCGATTGCTCGCAAATCGAATGCACGCAAATCCGACCCACTTGTCAACCTAAAACCCTACCAAAAATGGTCAAAAATCTCTGGCGTCGAGATGTATGCTCGTACAATTGCCGACCGATACTCTGGAACGCAAACTTTTACATCGAATTTGGATTCCATCATTAATCCAAAACGTCCTCTTTCGGACCTTAGAAACATCGCGAACCCACGACATGTGTTTACACTTGACCGTGCGTTGGAATTAATTCCAGACACGGCGGACCCCAAGTTTAAAGAACGCGCCGCCTACACGGGTGATCCCACGTATAACAGACCGGTGACTACACTCGAATTTCCCACTGCGGAACACGTCATTCGTTTAACACCCAACGGTGTGCACCCGAAAACATTTCGCGGAAAATATTTGCCAGATCACCAAAGCTGGATGGAAGCGCAACGCGCAATTCCATTGGACGATGATTATGAACCTAATTGTGAGACAGAATACGATATTCGAAACTCCATGGACTTGGACATTTTAGCAGACCGTTCAGCCTTTACCGCACTTGAATACCAATTGAAGGCGAGATATGCCCAACATTGTGCTCCCATTGAACACGTCCCAGAAATGTTCAAAGAAAAATACAATGAACATCAACATTGGGCTATTCATGCAATGAAAACACAATGTCTGGACCCCGACGCTGCCATTTCTGAAGTTGTCGCCAAAATGTTAACGTGGCGCTCAACTTCGAAATGCAAAACTGTTCACCATGCTTTTAAAGACTTATCTTTGTCAGTATTCGCAAATCGTGTCCTCCGTCTTTTGGATGGTTATGAACAATATTATCGCACGAAGGAATACAGAATGTTGTACCTTGTTCAACATGCAAGATATGACGCGTTTCGCCGTAATTTTGGCCTTCATTTGAACTGTTTTCAAGCGGGGGCCGGTGCCACTTTCAAGTCGTTCCTGTTGATGGAAAAGATGTCGATTGATGGAACTATGGAAGTGTTGACGTACCAAACTGAGAAATCCGACGCTGCTGATGGCAATCGTAACGACGTTGTTACCGTGTGTTACGAAGCACCACCCGGCATGTTTCGTTCGGCGAAAAATCCCAACGCCGATTCGTCCCAAGAAGCCATGTTTAAAGAAAAAATAATCTCTCAATGCATGACGTGCAAAAGCCAAGATGAAGGCACCGGAAAACGACACATCACCAAGTCTGAATGTATAGGTGTTTGGATGGGCGCCACCAGTGGCGCTAAAGAAGACATTGCAAAAGCTGTACAAACGAGGTTCTTCTGGGGCACTTTCGAACAACAACGACGCGGGCGCGACATTGACTTTTGCATGAACCGTGAACGCGTGATGTCCACAGAAGACAAAGCACATCGCAAACGTTTGTTTGAAGAAGGTAAAGAAGAACAGTATCGCGTCATGCTCGTTGAAAAAGCCATCTGGACGGGTGTCATCAAAGATGTTGATCAAACTGCCAGCAACATACTTCTTGAACAGTTGAAATCAAAAATATGCGAAATCTCCATTATTCGTCCCGAGCCACGAGATTGGGAACGGGTGAAACTCTTCGCACGCAACCAAGCCATTGTCACAGCCATTGAAAGGGTTTGTAATTTACCAGATGCAAAACATTACGGAGATCCTTTTGTGGAGGAAATGATTCCAGATTTGGAACTGTATCTTAAAGTGACAGAAGAAATGTTCCTATTTTCGTTGTCATTATTTGCTGAACAATTTCGTTCACCGACAGAGTACAAAATTCTCAATACCCTTTGGAGCATGGAAAAATCAAAGCCAATATTTGGTAATCCTACAGGTTCTGAAGCAGCATCATTCGATTATGTCAAGTTACCAAAACTGTCTCAACTCAGCAGAAAAATTTGTTCAAGGATTCCACTCGAAAAAGGAAGACCTTCACAAAACAATATTGAAGACTTTTTAATTAAAATGACCAAACATTCGTTCAAAAGTAAAAAGTTTGGACCACCACCAGTTGGTTCACAACCATCCAACAATAAATTGTCCGTCATAGACACACGGTCAAGAACCAGGAAATACGATTCGTGCGTGATCAATAGTGATGGGGTATTCATACACGTTGCTCATCTCATTGCAAATGAATCTGACGTGTATCATAGCATTTTCAATATTTTGTCCTCATTTACTCATGCAAACTCGGAACGGAAAAGAATCATAACAGCCTGTCCAAATTTGGATTACTGTAACGATTCTGAAGTTGACGAAGACGACGAAGAAGACCATTCTAATTATAGGATGAGAGTCATCAAACGGAAACCCGGTGGAAGGGAACTTCGTGTCAAAAAATTGAGAAAAATAATTAGATGTGACATCGATAATTATATTGCTGAAAAAAGGTCTCTACAAGTTGGCAAAAAATATCGTAAACAGAGCAATAAACGCACCCATGGCGAAGAAGAAACACTTGTAAGTAATAAGCGCAATAAGTTAGTTTAAATAAAAAACATAAAAGGACAAATTATCTTTAAAACCGTTTATCCAAAAAAACTCTTCTACCAATAGAACATCCGGCACACGTCTCAATCTACGCTGCAACTGAAACTCTCTCCAATGCGCAATGTTTGTCTTTGGTACCAACTCTGTCAATTGACGAAATATACCCGCGTGCCTTACTGCCAACCCGATACAATCCCCTTCAACTTCCGCGCCTTCCGACAAACATAACCGAACGCCTTCCGACCATTGCTGGAACACACATTCGCGCAAACATTTTGTCGGACCATAATGGTTCACAAAAGACTGTAAAAACGACATTTGCCGCGAAACTACGACGAATGGTAGCAATTCGATGGGAGCGGGACTGCGAAGCCATAACATGTCAAAAACTTTAGGGTTTACAGAGGGGAAATCAACAACATTCCAAAAGCCACCAGCAATAATAAAGTGGTTTCGTAAATACTCGAGCCTACCCTTCGCAACAGCCACCTTAATGTTTTCCCGATATAATTTCATAAGTTTTTTGTCACAATGAATGGATTCTTCCACGCATAATGGCAATTGTATGACTTTGACAGAATTTGTATTCAACCATTGAGAAATCCACCAATCTATGTACGATTGGTCGGCGACGAAATCAGCCGCCATCAACGCATCCAAAGAAAAAGTCCAGGGTCTGACCAGCAATTCTTTCTGTTCAGGAGTGCGTGTGATTTCAAACATTTTTACATTTATAAAACATATGTTAGTTATTTATTAAGAATATGTGCTACTTTATCATTTCTTCGTAGTTTTCAAATTCCAAAAGTTTATCCAGTAAGAGGACAATTCCAGATTATAGATTTCTTTGGACACTACTTCAGTCGAAGTTTCGCATGGGCACAAAAGAAACCAAGAAAATAGACAAACATGGGTCGAGACAGTAGTAAGTGATAGTATCGGGTCTCCCGCATGACCAAGAGATTCAGAAAAAAATCAGAAAATTTACGCAATTCAAAAATAGAATATCTTCCAATAAAATCATAACACAGAATGATGACCGATTAGTTATTGTTCGTGATACATTGAAAACAGTTTTTGTAAATCATATAAGTTGCTAAATATGTGCGGAATGTGTTTTGTTACTTGAATCTTCGGTAAAATAGACCGAATTTCGAAAATACGAATTTTCGAAAATGTGGGGTCGGAATATATAACACTATAACGTATGTAGAGAAAAGTTTCCTATTCTAAATTTCTATTCTAAATTTTTTACCCTACTCAATAAAAAAAACAAAAACTTTACCGACAAAAAATAACAAAGCCACTACAGACAAAAATGTTCACGTCATTCGGTTCTAAATCCAAAACTACGTCCATTAAGAAGCGCAAAGGCAAACTGTGCCCTAAGTGTGGTACACAACAAAATTCCAATGTTGTGAAAATTTGCAAAGACGAAAAATGTCAACACGTATTTGTTTTCAAGTGTAAAAATTCTTTTTCCATGCAAGGACGCACCACCAAAAAGTGTGATAAATGCGGCAAACACGCCCTAAGCAACCGTTCTTCCATTTGCAGTGACCCAGCGTGCGATTACAAGTTTCCATCGGGTCACAAAACAAAAAAGAAGAAATCGAAAAGTAAAAAAGTCCGAGCCAAAATGGGTCAAAAAAAAATATATACGTTTCGTGACTACGACTTGATTGAAAATGATAGTGCAATGTCCGTCAACTCATTTGAAAATAATTTGGGTACATCATTCGCGCCACAATCAAATGAGCTTACCCTCGAGTTGTTTGGAACGCCACAATCAAATGAGCGGAATTCTTCCCTCGAGTTGTTTGGAACGCCACAATCAAATGAGCTTACCATCGACTTGTTCGGAACGCCACAATCAAATGAGCGGAATTCTTCCCTCGAGTTGTTTGGAACGCCACAATCAAATGAGCTTACCCTCGACTTGTTCGGAACGCATCAATATGAAGAACCTCAGAATTGGAACGGTTACATGCAAGATACAATTGATGTAGTGAGTAGTGAAGATAACGAAGACTGGGTACAAGCTATACGTAATCAAATATAAAAAAAAGTTAGCGTATTTTTTTATAAAAAAAGTTAGCGTATTTTCTATAAAAAAAGTTAGCGTATTTTTTTAACTCCCCACAAAACATGTCTGCTACCGTCCTTGCCATATTAGAGAATAAGTGCTTTTTTAAATAGGTATGCAAATTTTTATTCTAAAATTATGCGTTTCCAATGCGAGTTTTGTAAATGTTGTCCCAAGCATATTGGTTCGCAACGTAAGCCATGTCGTGCATGTGGTCATGGTGCATGTTGGCATAAACGAGTCGACCAATTTAGTTCGACCCGTGAACATGCACGTCGACCATCGTATCAACGCGAAAGATTGCACCCAATGTTGCCCGAATTACCTCGACCGTGCGTGTTTGCGTTAATACGAGAACACGCACGGCTTCCTCATTGTTCTCCGTGTGTGGTGGGATTACCTGTCTAACGTCGCGTTGTCCGTTCCGCAAGTTTGAAATAAAGGGGGACTCGAAAATTACTGAAAAATATTGAGAATACATATGAATACTGACTTTTGATTCTTGATTAAATCTTGATGATTCTATGTTTATACAAATCGTCTACTCTTTTTCGTTTAAAACTTTTCAGCGCCTCGTTTACACTGGCCTTTTTCCTTTCCTGACTGTCGTAATTTCTATACATCGCCAAACCAGCAGCCATTGGGAATTTTGTCATGAATTGCGTCCATTGGCCTTCATGCACTGCTCCCTCTCCAAACAAATTATCCTTCATCCAAATGATCCATGGACCATAATCTTGTGCTGGCAATGGTAATACATGACCATCGTGTTCCAAATGTTCTGGCAAAAATTCAAAAGCTCGCCAATTTTGTTTCACTGCTTCTGTCACGACTTCTACATCCATCTTACGGTTAATAGAACACCAGTGTAACGTCATACCGTCTTGCTTAACGGCCTCCAAGCAAAGTTGAGGTGCGTTTTGCATTTTGTACGGTAAATATTGTAGGGCTGCTCCATGCCAATGTAAAACCTCCATGGCTAGTTTTTCAGAGTGCTTGACTTGGTCCTGCCACTCTTTTTTCCGCTGTGTGTCTGTTTCTTCTTGTGAGAATCTCTTCGGCCACCACGGACTCGCACCAGCGTTTGCCAATTGCAAACTGTCAACCATATTACATAATGGAATTAAATTTGGGTTCAAATGTGGTTCTTTGACAGTTTGAACGGTCCCATTCAAATCAAACCTACATCTTCGGAACAAAATATCAACAACGTTGTGGCGGACGGTCAACAACCAACGAAAAAAATCTTCGGAATCTACAGGCATCGGGTTTTTCAGATACCTCTGAAACGGTATTTCTTCGACAATGTCCATTAGCAGACCAGCACACAATAATTTTTCAGGATTTGTTTGATTGTGAATATGGTGATTCCCAACATAACGTAGAATATCTTCTATCTGACCTGACGTGTCGGCGATTTCCAGAATTTGTTGGAATGCATATATATCTCCCCATTCTGTAGCACACAAGTATAACGGAGTCCGTGGTTTCTCATCTCTCTCATTGAAAACCGCGTTAATATCCGCACCCGCGGCGATAAGCTCAGGTATATATTCTTCATATTGAAAATCTTCTTCGATATTATCTCTTCGTGCAATGACGTATCCAATAACACCGGTGTCTTTCCATGTTTGTTCTTTGATTTTTTCCAAAAAATTTTTAAAAATCTCTGGATACTCATATTTGCGATAAATGAGTGCTTTGATCATTTCAGATGCATCTGCTGATGTCGAATCGACGAGGACTTTTAGATTCTTTTTTCCAACTTCTAGGTAGAGAGCATTGGAAATTTCAACCTCCGATACTGTAGAACCATTTTCAATGCACAATTCTAATATATTTGGCGTTATGTCGATATTTTCTATTGCATACGCAATTGTATTTTCAGATACTTGTGCACCCAAATCAAATAAATGTTTAATAAGATCGTCATAATACTTCGATTCGATAATATTACGCACTAATTTATCCACAATACAATATCCATCGGCCAAAATTAATTGGTCTTTTACGACATTAAACTCTGTGGGACTTAAAATATTCTCACAATCGTTAAAACATGACAACAAACTGTAAAATATGTCTGTTGTTTCGACCACTCTTGTAAAATCCCATTCCGTTACTAGTAAGTTTAATTTGAAAACAAGTTCGGAAATAAATGGATACATTCGCGTAGGTGGTTCTTGTAATATTTCTATGAACTCATATCCTTTTAAAACTAGACTTTGAAATGTGTGTGTGAAATCGGGACTACCAAAATTTAGAAGTCGGAACACTTTGTTGGAACGAACACCTTTGTTGGAACAAACACTTGGAGAACAATCACCTGGATGAAGATGTAGCTGTTTGTACCAACCATTATTGTTATATACATATCGCGCCCTATCGCGTATGACAACCAACTGTCCATTATTTGGTTTATTTGGTTTATAACTCTCAAGTTTGTTACTGTTGATTTTCAATCCACTTGGATTTTCAATAAAAAACGTCCCGTATTCCATATCAACGTCAAATGTATTGTCTTTGAAAGTAATACCTGATGTGTATATGGCGATGAAATTACTTAAACATGCTATACCCAATGAGCATCTCTCGAACGTGGTATTGACCAATTCTACTATTGCTGCGTGGTCATCTGAATCTGAAAATAAATATGAATCTGAATTAATAGTTAGACCGTTCTCTACGATTTGCGAATTGCACACCGACATGAATTCGCTTGTAGTACACGAAAAATTGTTAACTTTGCATTCTTCCATAAATAAACGATTGAAATCACACTCTAATCCGTGTGGAAAATTACACCCTTTTATACAAATCGTTTGGCATTTTATGACAACTTTCGACGTAAAGGTTGTGTTATTACCTATAATGGTGACGTTTGTGAGTTTTTGTAACACGGTCGGCCATTCCAATTCGTCAACCTTCAATATGATAAAAAAGTTCGTAGAAAATGCCCGTGAAACGTAAAGGGCTCTTTTGAGTTCTTGTGTGGTTGAAACGTGTACTATTACTTCGTTTTCAACATTAATCGGGTTGATGTTATAATTCATGAGAAATTTTACATTTTCGAAGCGCATGTCATTGTATGACGTATCCAATATGTTTGAACGAAATATAAATTCATCTAATTTGTCCAATTCATATTTTTTAATGAACGTTTGCAATAAATTGATATCGTAGTTGATGCGGACAAATCCTTGGTCAAAAAGCAAACAAAATGAGTCGGCATTAACTTGAATTTCACTTTCTGGGTCGTTCTCCATCACTAGACGAAGGGTATTCTGTAAAACTTGTGTCCAATTTTTGTTTTCAATTCTAAAACGAGTCCTAAATAATTCATCAATACTGTCTGGTTTCCATTGATTTTCTAATAAATATTTCCATCGGTTGTATTTCACACCTGCAAAATAACGAAACAAACGCGTTTGGTCGATTTTTGTAAATTTGACGTTTTCTACTAAAAAATGCATTACTTCTTCGTCTGGTATTGTTTGGATCTTAGTCCCGTCGGGTAAAGTCAAATAAGAGAGGGGAATAACCGCTTTGTAACAAAAATTAGAATCAAACGTCGTGGTTTGACTTTTGAATAATTCTTGACAATATTCAAGTCCTTTGTATGCTATGGCCATAGCAAACGTGTGTGTGGTCACCTTGGCATGATTTTCAACAAGCAATTTCACACAGTCTATATGATTACGCACGACTGCGTAGAAGAGCGCTGTGTGGCCGTTTGACTTGTCTAAATTTCTATCAGTCAATGGCCCGCGTCTATAACCAAGTAGTACTTTGACACACGCAGCATGGCCTTGTTGGGCTGCGACCATGAGTGGAGTTAGAGCTTCTGACGAACCGTGAAAAAAATTGGTGTTAACGCCTGCTTGAAACAATATTTGGACGCCTGCTGCAAATCCTATTGCCGCCGCGTTCCAAAGAGCTCGTGGAAATTCTCTTGACTTTATATTGCGTGCACTTTTTACATAATCTTTAATTTGTTGTATGTCTTTTTGATTGATGGCCGTTTCGAGACTGTGAGCCCACAGGGGCAGGTCGTATTTTTTTGGCATTACATATTGGTGCATTGTACTTCTTTTTTCAACCTCCGTTTTTTCTTCTGAATCTGACTCTGAATCAGAAGAAAATATATCTGCCATTTTTTTTAGAAATTGGTATTTAAATAGTG
>Ga0209091_10000297_pt1 | contig 49096 bp, 46 predicted proteins | sample ArcticOcean_MG_C_6_FD_187438 | JGI IMG/M metagenome (GOLD analysis project Ga0209091, IMG submission 187438) | Marine microbial communities from western Arctic Ocean - ArcticOcean_MG_CB8_128 (SPAdes) (version 2) | ecosystem: Environmental > Aquatic > Marine > Oceanic | place: Arctic Ocean...
GCTGGAGCTGGAGCTACTTCTGCTTCTGGAGCTGGAGCTGGAGCTACTTCTGCTGCTGGAGCTACTTCTGCTGCTGGAGCTACTTCTGCTTCTGGAGCTGGAGCTGGAGCTACTTCTGCTGCTGGAGCTACTTCTGCTGCTGGAGCTGGAGCTGGAGCTACTTCTGCTGCTGGAGCTGGAGCTACTTCTGGTTTTTCTACAGGTTCTTTCTTCGGCTTAGCTTTTTGAGGGTTATTTCTAGGCTCTCTTTTTAATATTCCTGCCTCATCAAGAAACCGGGCAACTCTATCGGTAGGTTTTGCCCCTTGTGAAAGCCAATGAATAATTCTATCATTATCAAGAGTAATTCTATCATCATGATCCTTAGGCACCAATGGATTATAAGAGCCAACTCTTTCAATATATCGTCCATCTCTAGGTGACCTAATATCGGCCACAACAATTCTATAATAAGGTCTTTTTTTTGCACCACCTCTTGCTAATCGGATCTTTACTGACATTTATCTATTCCTTTTTTAATATTTAAAACCAACCAGTATTGCGTCCGTGTACGAAGCCTCGTTGACGAACGGCAATCCATTTGGATTGTTTAAGTTTATTACTTAATTAATAATAGCCACATATAGTCTAAATATTGAAGATAAGTCAAGGCAATCAATTTAAGTGGAATTAATAACTATTCCACATTATAAGTGAAGTTAATGGATACAGCTCAAGATATCGCTAATGAGACAATAATTAAGTTTATTAGTATGAACGGTGCGGGCAATAAATTTCTTATCCATGATTCTAGGTATAAAAGAATAGATATGAATAAGGATCTCATTTTATATTTATATAATCATAAGGATTTAATTAGTTTTGATCAGTTTGTTCAGATTAATAGACCAGAAAGAAATGGTGATGTAAAAGTCTCCTTTTGGAATTCTGATGGAACTGTGGCTGAAATGTGTGGTAATGCGGTTAGATGTATTGCTCACCTAATAATCAAGGAGACATTAAAAAAAGAAATCAAAATTGAGACTATTACTAAAGAAATAATTTGCTGGGAAAATGGTGATAATATTTCAGTGAACATGGGAGTCCCCAATTTCATGTGGGATGAAATACCCTTGAAAGGTGAGAATAAAAATTTCTCTACCATATTAATTGATCTACCAGACCCTCCGTGTGAGCTACCAAAATTTAGCGCAGTTAATGTTGGAAACCCTCATGCTGTATTTTTCTTTAATGACAACCTAACTCCAAAACTCAGTAAATTTGGCAAAAAGATAGAGAAGAATAAAATATTCTCAAAAGGAGTTAATGTTTCTTTTGCTGTTATAGTTGACCAAGAAAACATAAATTTAAGTGTCTGGGAAAGAGGCGCAGGCGCAACACTTGCCTGTGGCTCAGCTGCTTGCGCAACCGCAGTGGCTGCAGCAAGATTAAACCTAACTAAACGAGCTGTGACTATAACCCTACCTGGTGGTAATTTAGAAATTAACTGGAAAAAAGACGATCATATTGTTATGACAGGTCCATATGAATTTAATGGTGAGGATATTATAGATGTATCTAATTACAAATGACAAAAAAAGCTGAAGTTATAACATTTGGATGCAGACTAAATATTTATGAATCTGAGATCCTTAAGCAAGGGGTTAAAGAACATAAAATTAAAGATACGGCTATCTTCAATAGCTGTGCGGTAACTTCAGAATCTGTGAGGCAGGTAAAGCAGTCTATAAGGAAAAGGAAAAGAGAATTTCCTAATGATAAAATTATTGTAACAGGTTGCGCAGCTCAAATCGAACCGGAAACATTTTCTAGTATGAGTGAAGTTGATCTAGTTTCAGGTAATATTGAAAAAAGAAATATAGCTAATCTTATCTCCTCAAAAAGTATTAATAAAATTGAAGTTCGTAATATTATGGAAAATCAACAAGAGCTTAATGGCCTGGTTGATGGATATGATAATAGGTCAAGAGCATTTATTGAAATACAGAATGGGTGTGATCATAGATGTACTTTTTGTATTATTCCCTACGGAAGAGGTAACTCCATATCAAAGTCTGTAAAAAATATTATAAATGAGATTAATTTGATGCTTGAAAAGGGTCATAAAGAAATTGTACTTACTGGAGTTGATATTGCCTCGTGGGGATATGACTTAGACAAAAAGAGCAATATTGGGTTTTTAGTAAAAAAGATTCTAAAAGGGTGCCCGAAACTGATGCGGCTGAAACTATCCTCAATGGATGTCATTGGCTTTGATGATGAATTATTAGAAATTATTACCACTGAGAGTCGGGTTCTTCCCCATATACATCTATCGCTTCAGGCTGGAGATGATATGATTCTGAAAAGAATGAAAAGGCGCCACCTTCGGAATGACGCAATTAGCTTATGTAAAAAAATTCGTGCTTCAAGGCCTGAGATAGCATTTGGAGCTGACTTCATAGTTGGCTTTCCGACGGAGACTAATGAGATGTTCTTAAATACTTTGAATATAGTTGATGAATGTGGATTAGACTGGCTTCACGTATTTCCTTTTTCTCCAAGGCCGGGAACTCCTGCCTCCAAGATGCCTCAAACCGACAAAGTAGTTTCCAAAGAAAGAGCGAGAACCCTTCGAGAGAAGGGAGAAAAAATAAAGAAACTTCATTTAGGGAATCTAGTAGGTAAAGATGTTGAGGTCTTTGTAGAAAAAGATAATAAGGGTCACACCAATCAATTTGCACCAGTCAAGCTTGCTGAAAACTATAAGCCTGGCACCTCTGTAATTGCCCACATAAGTAACTCAGATGATAGCTTTGTTTATGGAAGGTGTATTAATTAAGGGACCAAATAATCACTAAGAAAATCAATGGGGCCAACATGACGTAGAATAATTTTTCCTTCGCCGTCAATTATAAAAGTTTCTGGAACCCCGGTAATTCCCATGTCTATACCAAAATATCCATTTCCATCTATTCCTATAAAATTATATGGATTTCCGTTTCTTTCTATAAAATTTTTAGCCTCAGAATTTTGATCTTTATAATTGATACCGATCATAATTAAATTATTTTTTTCTTTAAGGGCCATAAGGCTAGGATGCTCAACTTTGCAAGGCAGGCACCAGGAGGCCCAAAAATTAATTAATTTATAGCCCGGCTCTCTGAGTAAGTTATTAAGGCTTTTCTTGGATCCGTTAGAATCTGTAAACTCAATATCAGATTGAGGAGCTGATTTTCCAATTAGTGGACTTGGATTTTCTTTTGCTCCACCAGAAACTAACCAAAAAAGAAATAAGGCTAGGGTTAATAGAAAAAACAATAAAGGTAAAATTCTGCTCATAGACCTATTTATCTCAAATTATTTGTGTCATATAAAGGTATTAATTTTTAAATGATCTACTAATTTATATTAAATTAATAAATCATATTTTAGTTATAGAAAATCTTATGCTTAAAAATTACAATACTTTAGCAAAAGAAAGCCTATAATATGCCAAAACTAACTTTTTGCTAGGTTTACTATGAATTTATACAAATCTTATTTAGAAGAAATTGAAGAAAGAAAAGCGATGGGCTTACATCCCAAACCTATCGATGATAAAGCGCTTACCGCTGAGATAATTTCTCAGATAAAAGATACTGAGAACGAATATAGACAAGACTCTCTTAACTATTTTATTTACAATGTACTGCCGGGTACAACGAGTGCAGCCGTTGTTAAGGCGCAATTTTTGAAGGAGATCATTCTGGAGAAAATTACTCTGGAAGAAATTTCGTCAGCTTTCGCCCTAGAATTATTATCACACATGAAGGGTGGGCCATCGGTAGAAGTTCTTCTCGATCTCATTTTGGATGCCGAGGATTCAATAGCACAAAAGGCGGGTGAGATCCTTAAGACTCAAGTATTGTTATACGAGGCTGACACTGAACGATTAAAAAAAGCCTTTACTTCTGGAAATAAGATCGCGAAGAGTATACTCGAAAGCTATTCGAAGGCTGAATTCTTCACTAAATTGCCGGATGTAGAGAAGGAAATTAAAATTGTTACCTACATAGCCGCTGAGGGAGATATCTCAACAGATTTACTATCTCCGGGTGGGGAAGCTCATTCGAGGGCCGATAGAGAATTGCATGGTAAGTGTATGATATCGGCAGAGGCACAATATGAAATTCAAAAAATGCAGAAGCTTCATCCAGATAAAAGAATAATGTTAATAGCAGAGAAGGGGACTATGGGTGTTGGTTCCTCTAGAATGTCAGGAGTAAATAACGTTGCATTATGGACAGGAAAACCTGGTAGCCCATATGTGCCTTTTGTTAATGTCGCACCGATAGTTGCAGGTACGAACGGGATCTCTCCGATCTTTCTGACAACAGTGGATGTTACTGGTGGAATCGGTATCGATTTAAAGAATTGGGTAAAAAAGTTCGATTCTGACGGAAATCCGATTCTAGGCAAGGACGGCAACCCTCTCTTAGAGCAAGCTTACTCTGTTGATACTGGCACTGTGCTAACGATAAATACAGAGCATAAAAAACTATATGATGAACAGGGAGAAGAGTTAACTGATATTTCCTCATCTTTTACGCCTCAGAAGCTTGAGTTCATAAAAGCCAGAGGATCCTATGCTATTGTTTTTGGAAAGAAACTTCAGGGCTTCGCATGTAGTACGCTGGGCATCGAGCTAGAGTCCGTCTTTGCTCCGTCAAAACTAATTTCCCATGAAGGTCAAGGTCTCACCGCTGTTGAAAAGATATTCAATAAAAATGCTGTGGGTATACCAACTGACGCCGTTTTGCATAGCGGTTCCGATGTTAGGGTTAAGGTTAATATCGTAGGCTCGCAAGATACAACCGGGTTAATGACCACCCAAGAACTTGAGGCTATGGCAGCCACACTAATTTCTCCGACTATTGATGGCGCCTATCAATCAGGTTGTCATACGGCTTCGGTTTGGGACTCAAGGGCCAAAGCCAATATACCTAAACTAATGAAATTTATGAACAGATTTGGGCTTATAACGGCAAGAGATCCAAATGACGTGTATCACCCAATGACTGATGTGATACATAAGGTGCTAAATGACCTTACTGTTGATGATTGGTCAATTATTATTGGAGGAGATTCTCATACACGTATGTCAAAAGGTGTTGCCTTTGGCGCAGATTCTGGAACTGTGGCATTAGCATTAGCGACAGGAGAGGTAACTATACCCATACCAGAGTCTGTTAAAGTAACCTTTAAGGGTAGTATGAAAAATTATATGGACTTTAGGGATGTGGTCCATGCGACGCAAGCGCAAATGTTGGAACAATGCAGTGAAAACGTTTTTCAGGGACGAATTATAGAAGTACATATTGGAACTTTGCTTGCCGATCAAGCTTTCACATTCACTGATTGGACCGCCGAAATGAAGGCTAAGGCATCAATTTGTATTTCACAGGATACTACCCTTATTGAATCTTTGGAAATAGCAAAGTCCCGAATTCAAAAGATGATCAATAAAGGGATGGATAACGAAGAGAATACTTTGAGGGGCTTAATTGATATAGCGAATAATAGAATCAAACAAATTAACTCTGGAAATAAGCCGGCATTAGCTCCAGATAAAAATGCGAAATATTATGCTGAGGTTGTAGTCGATCTGGATAAGATAGACGAACCTATGATAGCCGACCCCGACGTATACAATACTGATATATCAAAGCGTTACACTCATGACACCATCAGGCCTATTTCATATTATTCTGCAGAGAAAAAGGTAGACCTAGGATTTATTGGATCATGTATGGTGCACAAGGGTGATATGAAAATACTAGCTCGGATTCTGAAAAATATAGAGACTAAGCATGGAGCTGTAAATTTCAAAGCTCCACTTGTAGTTGCACCGCCAACTTATAATATTGTCGATGAGCTAAAAGAGGAAGGCGACTGGGATATTCTAAAAAAATATGCTGGTTTTGAATTCGATGATGACATTCCCAAGAGTTCAGCTCGAGTTGAGTACGAGAATATTTTGTACCTTGAGAGGCCAGGTTGTAACCTCTGCATGGGGAATCAAGAAAAGGCTAGTAAAGGAGATACCGTAATGGCAACTTCTACTCGCCTTTTTCAAGGAAGAGTAGTTGCAGATGCAGAAGACAAAAAAGGTGAATCACTTTTGGCGTCAACTCCGGTTGTGGTTCTTTCGACTATTCTTGGAAGAACTCCATCGATAGAAGAATATAAAGATGCTGTTGAGGGGATTGACCTCACTAGGTTTGTGCCACCACCAAGAATCTAAAGTCATAGAGCTTTCAAATACTTATTAAGTAAAATTTCATAAAAAAAACGACTCCAGAAGGGTGAGGAGTCGCTTTATGAAATCATATTTGATTTCTTAACAAGTTGTATAAAGAGGGATATGGGAAATACAACTTGAATAATTTTTATATATTGACAAATTGTTGAGGCAACATGATGTTAGAATTATGTCAAAATTGAGAAATTATTCTTCGAAAGATTAAGCTGTGAGATTTAAGAAATGAGAAAAACAAAAACTTTATCTGGTAATGCCTATCTTTATGAAGCAAAACTCAAGGATGAAGAAAAATTTTTTTCTAAGCAGGAATTAAATAAAATATTATCCTTTTACGGAATGCGAGTTGCCTCCGGTGAATGGAGAGATTATGCAATTGATAGAGATAAAGAGAAATCATCTTTTTCAGTTTATCGTCATACAAGCGAAATGCCTTTCTATAAAATAATTAAAAATCATAAAGTAAAAAAACTAGATGATAATTGGAGAGTCTTATCAATGTCAGGCCATGAAATAAAACGTAATAGAAGCCTAGATTCAATCTTAAAATTTTTAAATGGTAAACGTCTAATTTTGTTGAAAAATTAGATAATAATTCCTTGTGTAAATATCATTAATCGCTAGCCTGTTATAATGAATAAAAAAATTAAAGATTTTACAATAACTCTTGATGATCTTGGTATTACAGAACTCCCAACATGGAATGCAAATAGCCCTATCGGAGATACATAGGGTTTGAATTAATTATTGGGCAGTAAAGCCACCATCAACACTTAATACAGATCCCTGACATAAACTTGAATCTGGTGAAGCAAAGAAATAAATTGCACCAGCTACTTCATCGGCAGTACCCATTCTTCCTATAGGCATTGTACCTTTTAGCATTTCTTGAGCTTCTACTTTATCGGGCATTAAATCTGTCCATCTGTCCATCATACCAGTTTCGATAACACCAGGACAAACACAGTTTATTCTAACCCCTGTATTTGCTAATTCGATTGCCATATCTCGTGTGAAGACTACTAAGCCACCTTTTGCACTTCCATATGCTGTTGAAAGAGGAAAGCCAACGAGTCCATTTAATGAAGAAATATTAATAACACTCCCAGAGCCAGCCTTTACCATTCCAGGAACAATATGCTTACACATAAGCCAAGGACCTTTTAAATCAGTATCAAGAACACGGTCCCATTCTTCTAATGTTGTTTTATCATAGGTTTGGTTTAATTCGGACCCAGCATTATTTACTAAAACATCAACCTTTTTCCATCGATTATAGGCATGATCTGCGGCAGCTTTTATATCGGCCTCAATCCTTACATCACATTTAATTGCACCAACAGCTGGACCCAATTCTTCTGCAAGTGAATTAGCAGAATCTATATCGATGTCAGCAATAAGAACTTCTGCACCTTCATTGATAAAACGTTTAACAGTCGCCGCGCCAATACCGCTTGATCCACCAGTAACAATACAATTTAAACCATTAAGTCGCATTTATAATCCAATTTAATTCCTATTGCCGCCCATAAAACGAAGCATAAAGAGAAATAAGTTAATAAAGTCTAGGTAAAGAGTCAGAGACCCCATTATTGCAGACTTTTCTGCTGCCTCAGAACTACCGTACTGTACTCTATTCAGCCAATCTCTTTTAATTTTTTGAGTATCCCAAGCGGTAAGGCCTGCAAAAATAAGGACGCCAAAGATATTAATTAAGAATGATAGCTGTCCACTACCCACAAAGAGGTTAACTACAGATGCTATTATTAGACCAAAAAGCCCCATTACAAGAAACCCTCCCATAGCAGAAAGATTTTTCTTTGTTGTATATCCCCATAGACTCAAGCTGGCAAAGGCACCCGCTGTTACAAAAAATGCTTGGAAAACAGCAGTTCCAGTATACGCTAAAAATATATACGATAGAGATAGGCCCATAAGGCCAGCAAAAAACCAAAAAACTGACTGAGCTCTCGAGACCGTCATAGTATTAATCTTTGAGGCAAAATAGAAGACAACTCCCAAAGGGGCAAACATTACAACATAAATTAGCATAGTGTTTGCAATCGCAACATATAATCCAGAAGTAGCAGAAAACCAGGCCACAATTCCAGTTAGGGCAAGTGCGGCAGACATGTAATTGTAAACACGTAACATGTGTGTTCTTAGTCCCTCATCGACTTGAGCATCGCTAAGATTGCCTACACTAGATTGTACATTATTAAAGTTGTTCATTTTGTGCTCCGTATAATTCGTTATATTGAATATTATTAATTATGTTATAACAATAATTTTATTCAATCCCAAATATAATTTTTTTAATTATAGTTATAGAGTTATATAAGTAAAAAAAGGTATCTCCTATGAGAAAAAAGTTAACAGTATCAGAAGTAAATAAAAGTCTGGGAAAACTAAAGGACTGGGAAAAATCTAAAGGAAGAGATTCAATTGAAAAAGAATTTATTTTTAAAGATTTTCAGATTGCTTTTGACTGGATGACAGAAATTGCATTAGTTGCAGAGAAAATGGATCACCACCCGGAATGGCTTAATGTTTATAATAAAATAAATGTCACTTTATCAACACATGACTCAAATGGTATTACTCAGCTTGATGTAGATCTTGCAAAGGAAATGGATCGAATATCAAAAACTATTAAATAGCTATCTTGGCGCCATTCTGATTGCCCCATCCAACCTTATAGTTTCACCATTAAGCATCTCATTCTCACAAATGTGCCTTGCCAATGCTCCATATTCTGATGGATAGCCTAGTCTTGATGGGAAGGGAATTTGAGCCCCTAGAGATTTCTTTAATTCTTCTGGGGCACCAGCTAGTAAGGGAGTATCAAATAGTCCCGGTAAGATCGTATTTACCCTTATCCCCTCTCGAGATAAATCTCTTGCGACCGGTAATGTCATTCCAACTATTCCGCCCTTTGAGGCAGAATAAGCTGCTTGGCCAATCTGACCGTCCTCGGCGGCAACAGAGGCTGTATTAACAACTACACCTCGCCCACCATCATCAGTTATTGGGTCAAGACTCATCATGCCCGCTGAAGAATATGCAATACATCTAAAGGTACCAATTAGATTTATCTGAATCACTTGGTTAAATGGATCTAAGGGGTGGGGTACAATATCACCAGTTTTTTTATCTCTAGCAGCAGTTTTAACAGCTATACCAATACCAGCACAGTTTATTAAAATTCTTTCTTGGCCATTAATGCTCCTAGCTTTTTCAAAAGCAGAGACAATACTTTCATCGCTTGTTACATTTGCCTCACAAAAGACACCTCCAATATCAGAAGCAACAGCTTCACCTTTTTCAATGTTTAAATCAAAAAGAGCACATTTCACCCCATGCTTTGAAAGCTCTCTTGCTGTCGCCTCGCCAAGACCAGATGCTCCACCCGTAATAACTGCACTTATATTTTTATCAAGATTCATTTTCTTTCCCTATATTTTTATATTTGTTCAAATTCTTTTTTCTGATCTTTATAAATTTTAGCCTCTCTTCTTACAATGTACAATGTACATAGAATAATAATTGACGATCCAATTAAAGTATTAATGCCAAAAACTATACCAAAAACTAAAAAATCAACTGCTGCGCTTGCCAAAAGTCTAACGTAGTCAATTGGAGCAATGACCGATGCCTCACCAATAGCATAAGCTCTAATAAAAAAGTTATGTGCGATAGATGCGCATATTGCCATCAGAATTATTAAACCTAATTGTTCTAAGTTTGGAGTCACCCAAAACAATAAGGCAGGAATAATCATTATAGGAATACTTACAATATTAGAATAAAACATTAATGTTATAGGCTGATCATATTTTGAGACAATTTTTACAAGGATTGCCGCAACAGCAAATACGAAAGCTGCGCCTAAGGCCGATAGTGATGCAATATTATAGTCACCAGTTGGATTTAGCATTACAATAACGCCCAAGAAACCTATTAGGGTAGCTAATGTTCTTTTAAATCCAACTTTTTCATTTAGAAATATTGCCGCAAGTGGGACCACAAAAAGTGAACTAGAAAACCGTATTGCTTGAGCATCAGCTAATGGCATATTAACGATTGCATAAAAACCAAGCATTATCCCAATTGCACTTACGGCCCCTCTTGTTAACTGAAGCAAAGGTATTTTCGTCTTAATTCCGCCCTTTGATAAACCAGCCTTTATTAAAAAAGGTAAGATTACTATCAAGCTAAAGGAGGCTCTAAAAAATGCAATTTGAAAGGCATGAAAATCATTTCCAAGATATTTTGCCAAAGATGCCATTCCAGTAAATGCAAATACAGACATAAATAACCAAAAAGCACCTTGAAGATTATTTGATAACCCAGATATAAACCTTGAAAAATATTCCAGCATTAAGCTCGTACCTGAACTACTATCTTCCCCTTGGCTTTTCGCTCAGCAAGATCCTTAATAGCCTGAGCTCCATTTTTTAGATCATATTTAGCAGAAATATGTGGCTTTAAATGACCTGATTCATACATTTTTAATAAATCTTTAACATTATCATTATGCAAATCAGGAAATTGCGACTTAAAGGCTCCCCAAAATACTCCGACAATTTGACAACCTTTTAAAAGAGCTAAATTCAATGGTATTTTCGGGATATACCCCCCCGCAAAACCAACTACAAGATAGCGGCCTTCCCAGGCAATTGCCCTTAAGGATGGCTCCGCATAATCACCGCCCACTGGGTCATAGATAACATTTGCCCCCAAGCCTGATGTTAGGTCTTTGATCTCATTTGAGAGAGATTTTTGTTCGTCTCTGTCTAAGGAACCCGCCTTATAAACTAGACCGTCTTTTGCCCCATGATCACGACATATTTGAACTTTTTCTTCAGTAGACGCGGCGGCTATCACATGTGCGCCCATGGCATTTCCTATTTCAACTGCGGCAAGACCTACGCCCCCAGCAGCTCCGAGAATTAGAAGGCTATCGCCCTTTTTCAAGTCTGCTCTATCCTTTAGGGCATGGTGGGACGTACCATATGTCATAAGAAATGATGCAGCTGTATCAAAGTCCATGTTATCAGGAATCGGAGTCAATGAAGAGCAATCAACTGCAATTTTTTCAACAAAACACCCCCAACCAGAGGAAACAATTACTCTATCACCCACATTAAAACCTTCAACACCTTCGCCAATTTCGGATATTATTCCGGCAGCTTCTCCTCCTGGAGAAAAAGGAAGGGATGGTTTAAATTGGTATTTATCTTCAATTATTAAAACATCTGGAAAATTTACAGACGCAGAATAAATATCCACAATGACTTTTCCTGAGCTAACCACTGGATCTTCTATATCCTCATAAGAGAGAGTTTCCGGTGGACCAAATTCATTACATAAAAGAGCCTTCATTAGTTCCTCCTTAAATTAATCTACTATCTTTAAACTGAAAAAAAGTATACGCCAAGATATTAAAAAAGTGTTAGATCAATAAGATATTAAATTAATAAAGGTATATTATAAATGCGCGGTTATTTTGGATTCGGAGCTGAAGGAATTTCTAAGCCAATGAATATGGGAAATCTTGTAAGGTCAGCTCATGCTTTTGGTGCGCAGTTCGTTTTTACAGTTTCTGCACATTATTCTGTTAGGGAAGGAAAGTCTGATACCTCAAAAGCTCCAAATCATTTACCATGGTATGATTGGAATAACCCAAATGATATGATTCTTCCCAATAAATGTAAATTAGTTGGTGTAGAGCTTGTTGAGGATGCTGTAGAGCTGCCCTCATTTCACCATCCAAAGCAGGCAGCGTATATTTTAGGGCCAGAACTTGGATCATTATCTGGTGAAATGATGGAAAAATGTGACTATATGATTAAGATACCAACTAAATTTTGTATTAATGTCCAAATAGCTGGGTCAATAGTGATGTATGATAGGGTTCTATCCTTAGGAAAATTTTCTCAAAGACCAATGGTTCCGGGAGGTCCACAATAAATGGAAGCTAGCAAACAAGAAGTTGCCGATAAAAAAAGTTTAATGGGACTTCCAAGGAAACAGCTTGCTGAGGCTTTGCAGGTCCTTGATATACCGGAAAAACAAAAAAATATGCGCCTTAACCAGGTCTGGGGGTGGCTTTACAATAAAGGTTCTTCATCAATTAATGAAATGACAACTCTATCGCTAGACTTTCGAAAAGACCTTGAGGAGTATTACGATCTTTCAAGGCCGGAGATATCTGAGGACCAAGTTTCAAAAGATGGAACAAGAAAATGGCTTCTTAGGTTTAAAGATGGCTCTGAGGTAGAGACAGTGTTTATTCCAGATAACGCCCGAGGGACCTTATGTGTTTCAAGCCAAGTTGGGTGTACTTTGAATTGTACTTTCTGTCACACAGGAACACAAAATCTTGTAAGAAACTTAACTGCCCAAGAAATAATATCGCAGGTGATCGTTGCAAAAGACTGCTTGAACGAATGGAACCCTGAACCAAGGCAAATTACTAATGTTGTGATGATGGGAATGGGTGAGCCTTTATATAATTTTGAGAATGTTCGAGATGGTATAATAACTATGTCGGATGATGCAGGGTTATCAATATCCAAAAGAAGAATAACATTATCAACCTCAGGAATAGTTCCTATGATAAAGTCAGCAGGGAATGAAATAGGTTCAATGCTGGCTATTTCTTTGCACGCAACCCAAAATGATCTTAGGGATCAGATCGTTCCAATAAATAAGAAGTATCCAATAGAAGAATTACTTGATGCGTGCAAAAATTATCCTGGTCTATCAAACTCTAAAAGAATAACTTTTGAATATGTCATGCTTAAGGGCATTAATGACTCTGAGGCTGAAGCAAGAGATTTGGTTAAATTAATTTCCGGTATACCTGCAAAAATAAATTTGATACCTTTTAATCCCTGGCCTGGATCATCTTACGAATGCTCAGACTGGGATCAGATTGAAAAATTTGGTGATATTGTCAATGCTGGCGGTTATGCTAGTCCGATAAGAAGACCAAGGGGTAGTGACATTTCTGCTGCCTGCGGACAGTTAAAGAGTGATACAAAAAAAGAAAGGGCCTCTGATAGATATAAAAAAGAGCTCGCAAAAATGGAAAGTAATCGTATAGGACGGCTATAATTAATCTGGAGAATAAATATGAGTGCGCACAAAAATATAAATAAAGTCGTTTTGGCCTATTCCGGAGGTCTAGATACTTCAGTTATATTAAAGTGGTTAGAAGAAAAATATGACTGCGAGGTTGTTACTTTTACAGCTGACCTTGGACAAGGTGCCGAACTTGAGGAGGCTAAGCTAAAAGCTAAATCTCATGGGGTTAAAGAGATATTCATAGAAGATTTAAAAGAAGATTTTGTTAAAAATTATGTTTTTCCAATGTTTAGAGCCAATACTCTGTACGAAGGAAAATATTTACTGGGAACGGCTATAGCCAGACCTTTGATTGCCAAAAGACAAATAGAAATAGCACAGCAGGTTGGAGCAGATGCAGTTTGTCATGGAGCAACTGGAAAAGGAAACGACCAGGTCAGGTTTGAACTAGCTTATTATGGTTTAGATCCGGATATAAATGTTATTGCTCCTTGGAGAGAGTGGGATTTAAATTCAAGATCTAAGTTAATAGAGTTTGCAGAAAAGCATCAAATAACAATTACAAAAGATAAAAGAGGCGAGGCACCTTTTTCTGTTGATGCAAATCTTTTACATACATCCTCCGAAGGTAAGTTACTTGAGGATCCTGCAACAGAATGTCCTGAGGACGTTTTCCAGAGAACTATATCACCAGAAAATGCACCAGATAAATCAACTTATCTTGATGTTTCATTTTCTAAGGGTGATCCAGTGGCAATAAATGGGGAAGAATTATCTCCCTCCAATCTTTTAACAAGATTAAACGAAATTGGTGGAAAAAACGGTATTGGAAGACTAGATTTTGTTGAAAACAGAAGCATTGGAATGAAATCAAGGGGGGTTTACGAAACACCAGGTGGGACAATTCTTTTGGAGGCACATAGAGGAATTGAACAAATTACTCTAGACAGAGAAGCATGCCACTTAAAGGATCAAATTATGCCAAGATATGCAGAATTAATCTATAATGGGTTTTGGTTTTCACCAGAAAGAAGAATGCTTCAAGCTCTGATTGATGAGAGCCAAAAGAATGTCTCGGGTGATGTAAGGATTAAGGTCTATAAAGGCAATGTTTCTGTAGTTGGAAGAAGCTCGACAAAGTCCTTGTACTCCCTTGAACATGTAACCTTTGAGGAAGATAGTGTTTATAACCAAATGGATGCTGAGGGTTTCATTAAAATAAACGCCTTAAGGCTCAGGTTGGCTCAAAAAGATTAAAATCCTAGTTTCGAAAATTCAATATTATTTTGAGCGCAAGTAGCAACTAAAGTATTCAAAAGAAGGCATGCTATAGTCATTGGGCCAACTCCACCCGGGACAGGCGTTACTGCACTTGCATTTTTTATTACACCGCCATAATCAACATCGCCAACCAGCCTAGTTTTTCCGAGACCTTTTTCGGGTGCCTCAATTCTATTAATTCCAACATCAATGACTATTGCACCTTCGCTTACCCAGTCTCCCTTGATCAGCTCTGGAATACCAACAGCAGCCACCAATATATCTGCTGAAAGACAAACTTCTTTCAAATTCTTTGTCCGGGAATGACAAATAGTAACTGTACAATTTTCTTGTAGCAATAATTGGGCTATTGGTTTTCCTACTAAATTAGATCGTCCAACGACTACGGCATGTAAGCCAGATAGATCCGAGGCTGTTTCTTTTATAAGAATAGCAGATCCTTGTGGGGTGCAAGGAACCATTCCGCTTAGGCCACTTGCTAAATAACCAGCATTAACTGGATGTAATCCATCCACGTCCTTGGATGGTAAAATTGTCTCTATAATTCTTTGCTGACTCATATGCTTAGGAATAGGAAATTGCACAAGAATACCATTAACTGATTTATCATCATTGAGCTCTCTTACCTTTCTTAAGAGGTCTTCTTCGGAAGTGTCTTCTGGAAGACGAAATTCTAAGGACTCCATGCCAGCTTCTTTAGTCTGGATACCTTTATTTCTAACATATATTTCGCTAGCAGGATCATTCCCGACCAATACAACCGCTAGGCCAGGCGTAATTTCATGATGCATTTTTAAATTATCAACAGCTAGCTTTACGCGCCCCCTTAGGTTAAGCGCATGTTGTTTCCCATCTATAGGTGATCCAACCATAGACCTATAAGACCAAAGGGAGGTATTCTCTCAAAAGAGAGCGTAAAAAATAAATCACAAGAAGAGCGATAATTGGAGAAATATCGAGGTTACCAAAGTTCGGCAAGAAAGATCTAATCCGCCCCAAGACCGGCTCAGTAAGTCGCCATGAAGTTTCATGAACCATCCTAACAATCTGATTAGAATTGTTAATAACATTTAGAGATGAAAGCCAGCTTAATGCTACCGTAATAATTATAACCCAGGAGTAAAGATCGAGAACAGTGTCTAGTAATAGGAAAAGTGAAGTCATTATAACTGTTTACTATTTGTTATAGAGCTTTTCAATAAACAAATTTAATCTTTGCTCTTTAATTCAAATTAATTACCAAATAAGGATGATTTCATCATCAGGTTTATAAAGCTTATCGCCAGGGCGAGTTGAAAAAGATTGATGAAATTCCTTCATATTCATCACAACACCATCAACTCTGTAACGAGCAGGTGAGTGTGGATCTGTCGCCACCCTCATTGCAGAGATCTCTTTACGAAATTTAACTCGATCTGACTGGGCAGTTCCAATAAAAAATCTTTGTTCACCCGTATAATTATCTATTATTGGCGATGGCTTATTGTTGAGAGATATCTTATAGGCCCTAAAGGCTGCTTTTGCTCCCCCAAGATCTGCTATATTCTCTCCAAGGGTAAGTTCTCCATTCAACTTCATTCCTGGGATAGCCTCGTATTCAGAATATTGATTAACAAGCTTCTTGGTTCTTGCATCAAAGTTTTTTCTATCCTCTTCTGTCCACCAATTATTCAAATTCCCATTCCCATCAAATTGAGAGCCTTTGTCATCAAAGGCATGGCTTATTTCATGCCCAATAGTTACTCCAATTGCTCCATAATTGACTGCATCATCAGCTTTTGGATTAAAATTTGGCGGCTGAAGATAAGCAGCCGGAAATACAATTTCATTTTTCGTGGGACTAAAATATGCATTTACAGTTTGGGGTGACATAGACCATTCCCGCCTATCAACAGGACCCTTTAACCTGGCTAAAGCTTTAGAATATCCAAAAATAGCAGCCTTCTGCAAATTCTCATATAAATTATCCGAAGCCATATCAAGCCCCTCATAATCATCCCACACCTCAGGGTATCCAATTTTTACATTAAGCTTGGATAGTTTTTCCAGTGCTTTAGTTTTTGTTTGATCTGTCATCCAGCCCAGATCCTCTATTCCAACCCTAAAAGCTTCTAATAAATTATTTACTAGCACCTCCATGCGAACCTTATATTCTGGAGGGAAATATTCGTTAATGTAGATTTTCCCTATGGCATCTCCCATAACCCCATTGGTGAGACCGACACCCCTTTTCCATAAATCAGGCAACTTCTGTCTTCCAGTCAAGATTTTTGCAAATCTAAATGACTCGTCAACAAAATCGTCTGACAGAGATCCTGCGGACCCCTTTATAAGTCTGACCAGAAGGTAATCCTTCCATTTTTTAATATGAATTTCATTCATCAAATCAAGAATAGTGCTAAGGTAGTCAGGAGATTCAACTATAAACTTCTCCTGAGTATCCAAGCCAAGGTTTGTGATCCATGCGTCCCACTCACCTTCCCCAAGGGCTTGAAGCTCAGATCTATTGTAGGGATTATAAATTTTTTCTGGATCACGGCTTTCAGTTCTAGATAGCTGAATTTGTGCAATTTTATTTTCTACTTCAAAAGAGTTTAATGCTTTTTTCTTTTCTGATTCTATTCCGGCCAATCTTAATAGATTTTCTATGTGGACAATATATGCCTCTCGCGCTTCCTTATAGTTATCCTCTATATAGTAATCACGATCGGGTAAACCTAATCCGCCTTGATCGATATAAACAGTATAATTACGGGGATCTTTTAAGTCATCATATATAGCTATAGTAAATGGAACAGATGGCCCTGATATGATGGAATAAGAAAAATACTCCCATAGGTCTTTTACATTTTTAATAGCGAGTATTTTTTTTATGCCACTTTCAATCGGTTGATGGCCCATCTTATTTACTCGATCGCGATCCATAAAGCTCTTGTAGAGGTTGGCAATTTTTAATTCTTCAGGACTTAGGTCTGTACTCTTTTGATTAATTTTATTTATAATATCGTCAATTAACTTCTTTTGATTGATATAAGACTCTTCACGAAGGGTCATGTAAGAGCCCCACCCAATTTGATCATCTGGGATCGGGGTATTGTTTAACCAATCACTATTGATGTGATCGTATAGACTATCTTGTGGTCTTATAAGATAATTAAACTCTTCAGGGTTAATGCCTGATCGAGAATCTTTGGCGAAAGTTTCATTCAAAAGAAAAGAAAATGAAAACAAAAAAAATAAATTAATAAACAATCTCATACTACAGTCCTTACATTGCACTTATGCCACCATCAATTTTTAATTCTGATCCAGTAACAAATTTTGATTCATCGCTCGCAAGATAAAGAACAGCATAAGCAACGTCATCTGTGTCCCCAACAACGCCTAAGGGAACTTGTTTCCCAAGCTTTCTTAAAAGCTCATCACGCTCGAGTGGAGGCCTATCACCTCTGTTATCAGTCAGCCATCCATCAAGAATCGGAGTGTTTATAAATGTAGGATGAATCGTATTGCAACGAATTTGATATCCCTGCCTTGCGCAATGAAGAGCTACCGACTTAGACATTAGCCAGACGCCTGCTTTGGCGGTATTGTATGCTACCATATTATGACCGGCAATTAGTCCAGAAATAGATGATGTATTTACTATAGATCCCGGTGCATAGTTTTTCATAATTGGAACGGCATACTTGCATCCCAAGAAAACGCTGTCTGTATCAATCTTCATCACTTTTTGGAAAGTTTGATAATCAGTTTCTTCAATTGTTGAGCCCGCTGATATCCCAGCATTATTTACTAAAATATTTAAACCGCCCATTAGTTCTTCCGCTTTTTTTAGCGTGTCTTTCCATTGTTCTTCCGAGGTAACATCTAGATCGACTCCAAAGGCCTTGCCAGGATACTTATCATTAATTTTTTTGGTTACAGAAGTCACACCCTGTTTATTAATATCAGCGACTACGACTTTGGCACCTTCTTTAGCCAGCATAAAAGCAATTGCCTCACCTATACCTTGTGCCGCACCAGTAATAAAAGCCATTTTACCATTTACACGCTCAGACATATTCAACTCCTAAAAAGCTTCATTGGGTAACATTTTAAATTTTAAATTATTCTATATATCAAATCTCAAATGACTAGATTTATCTTATTTCATCATAAAAAATTTTTTTAGTTAGAATGGCAGGCAGGATCTTAGGTCTTATTTCTCCAGACTTCCAGTATAAATATAAAGGTACTCCACCTCTCTCATACCGTTCTAACTCTTTGGTTATCTTGGGGTCATAGTTGGTCCAATCAGCAACAAGGTATACAAGTTCTCCATTTTCTATAAGTCTATTAAATGAGCTAGATTTGAAGACGACGGCCTCATTCACTTTACAGGTTAGGCACCAGTCTGCAGTAAAGTTAATTAAAATATTCTTTTTGCTAATTTTATATTGATTAACGGCTTCATGAGTCCATCTCTCAGCTAGAAATAAGTCTTTGGTTGGGATGATCCTATCGCTGTTGCTCGAAATAACAATATAAACAGAGCCTATTACAATTAAAACTAAGGAGGTAATTCGATAAATTATATTTTTTATATTTATCTTATAAATTACTAAAGAAGCAATAATAAAAGTAAGCCCAATCAGAAGATCCCTTAGCCCTAGAAATCCAGCTTGTCTTTGAACAACCCAAGCTAGCCAAATTGCTGTCAAAGCCATAGGAATAGACATTGCTTGTCCTGCGCGTACCATCCACTGTCCTGGTTTTGGAAGAAGACTTAACCCCGATGGAATAGTGGATAAAAGTAAGGTAGGAAAAGCAACTCCTAGGCCCAATGCAAAGAAAATAACAACAGATATATAAAATGGTTGAGATAGACCCCACCCAATGGCTGCCCCCATAAATGGTCCAGTGCATGGTGTTGCAACTATTACAGTTAATCCGCCCAAAAACACAGAATTTAAATAGCCAGCTCCCTTGGACCCAACATTTCCTAGGCGGGTCAAAGAAGAACCAAACTCAATTTTAAACAGTAGGGTAAAGGCAATCGCAAAAAATAAGACAGACAGAAGGCTAGAGACTGCACTAGACTGAAGTTGCCAACCCCATCCAACTGCTTGACCAAGATTTCTAAAAATGAATGTTATGCCAAGCAAGACAAGCATGCTCAATTCAACTCCTATTGAAAAAGCTACACCATGTTTCCAGGCTCCTTCACTAGAAGAATCCTTAACAAAAGACATCACCTTCAGAGCAATGACCGGGAAAACACAAGGCATAACATTCAAGATAATTCCCCCAAAAAAAGCCAAGACAATAGCAAACCAAAAAGACAGGGAAGACTCTTTGGGGGGCTCTATATTTGAAACATATGCGATTGAGGGTGAAATATTAAAACTTTGTTTTCTTCTTCCAGAGTTTATTTCTAAAACACCTGAGGCCTCTAAAATACCTGGTAAATAACTTGGCGGTCTTTCAATAATTATTTTAGAGGTTTTATTCTCTTCAACATACAATTGCTTTGCTGCATATCTGATAAGACCTCCTACGTCTGGATAGAAATATGCCCCTGACGTATTATTATCTTCGTTAACCCATGATAAGGAAAGGAAACTATCCGAAGCCTCGGCATAGATTTCTATTTTATCATCCTTGGGAATTTTTGTGTACCAAGAGGATAAGATATTTCGTGATCTTTTAATATCCTCGTCGGTGTAATCCTTGGCGTCAAAATTAATTATAACTTGCTCAGGGATACATATTAACTCACAAATAAGAAAGTTAATTTCAATACTAGATTCTTTAAACTCAGAAAATTTTTTATCAATTTTAAAAATAAGAGGCAGCACCAGCTCATTATAGTAACCATAGGTCATTAAGGGATTTTCTGGAGTTTTTTCCGGCGCAGGCCAAAGTATTTTATCTAGCCTTGCTCCATCTTCCGTGACCCAATTGATATCGGGAGGTAGGCCAGAATCGCCTGGATTTTTCCAGTAGACATGCCAGCCGGGCTCTAGATCAAATCTAATTCCCAAAACAAGATTTTCATTTGTATAAATTTCCTTTGATTCAATTAAGATCTCAACACTGGCATGGTCCGTAACAGCTTTAGCAATTTTGCCCTGAGCCAGACTTGGAGTTATCAAAAGAATAAAAATAAAAATAAAAAAATTTTTCATAACTGTTTAACTATCCTACTCTAGCTAAATATCAAGGTGTTTAGTAAATTTCTAATTGTATTTGTTTGTTAACATCCTAGCATAGTCGTATTAAAAGATCATTGAGGTTAGTTATTTAATTTATGATAACTTTCAGATTAACAATAGAGTGTGGAAATAATAATGAAGAGTAATCATATTAACGTTTTGGGGATTGAAAGTAGTTGTGATGAAACCGCTGTATCCATTGTTATGCTTAAAAATAAAAAAGAAGGTTCAATCCTATCCAATATAGTCTTTAGCCAAATAAACGAGCATCTTCCTTACGGGGGCGTTGTTCCAGAAATTGCATCAAGATCTCATGTAGAGCATCTAAGCCCTCTTATAGACAAAGCACTGGATAAAGCAGCCCTAACTTTAAAGGATATTGATGGTATTGCTGCAACTGCCGGACCCGGCCTTATTGGTGGGCTCATAGTCGGTCTAACAACTGCAAAAGGTATCGCCTTGGGTGCAGGCATTCCTTTGATAGGGGTCAATCATCTTGAGGGGCATGCTCTTACGCCACTCCTAACAAATAAAGTTACCTATCCATATATTTTGCTTTTGATCTCGGGCGGACATACTCAGCTAATTCTCGTAAAAGGTCTTGGTGAATATATTCAACTAGGGACCACACTTGATGATGCTGTGGGCGAAGCTTTTGATAAGGCCGCAAAGTTTCTTGATTTAGGTTACCCTGGAGGGCCCGCCTTAGAAAAAGTATCAAAAAAAGGTTCGAAAAATAGATTTAATTTTCCAAGGCCACTTTTAAAATCTAAGGATTGTAACTTTTCTTTCTCGGGCTTAAAAACAGCTTTAATTAGAGAAGCAAAATCAATCGAGCCCTTAGGAAGAGAAGATCTCGCTGATCTAGCATCATCATATCAAGAGGCAATAGTCGATTGTTTAACTGTTAAATCCGATATGGCTATCGCTAGAGTTAAAGCAGAATACGGCGACCTGGATATAAAGTATTTTGTAGCCTCAGGTGGCGTAGCCTCTAACAAGGCAATAAGGGATAGTCTGACAACACTTGCAGAAAATAACAAGATGGAATTTATTGCACCCCCCATAAAGCTTTGTACTGATAATGCAGCTATGATAGCTTGGGCAGGCGGGCTAAGGTTGCTTAGCGGACAAAGAGATAGTTTAGATATTCCAACAAAGGCTAGATGGCCTCTAGCAGAGATGAAATTATATGGAGATAGACATGAATAGCTCGGTCAATCAAGGGAGTAAGTCCTATAATTCTATTTCAGTTATAGGGGCTGGAGCCTGGGGCACTGCAATTGCAGCCACTTTATCAAAAAATCAGAATGAAATAGGACTTTGGGCAAAAGAACCAGAGGTTGTTAAATCCATTAATGAAAGAAATGAAAATAATGTCTTTCTAAAAGGAGTCTCCCTTTCTCCAAGAATAAAAGCATATAGTAATTTTAATTTTCTTGATAAAAGCGACCTTATATTTCTAGTTACTCCGGCTCAATACCTAAGAGCAACACTAGAAAATATTAAAGACCAAATTAAAATTAATACACCAATAGTACTATGCTCGAAAGGTGTTGAAATAGGTTCTCTTAAACTAATGAGCGAGGTAACAAAAGATATTCTTCCACAAAACCCTATAGCAATTCTTTCTGGGCCAAGTTTTGCCGTAGATGTCGCTCTTAACCTTCCAACCGCACTAACCCTTGCTTGCAAGGATTATGATATAGGAAAGATAATTGCGGAAACAATCAACTCGGCAGAATTTAGAATATACCAAAGCCAAGATGTTGTTGGGGCCCAGATAGGTGGGGCTGCGAAAAATATAATAGCCATAGCCTCTGGAATTGTATTTGGAAAGAAGCTTGGTGATAGCGCAAGATCTGCATTAATTACCAGGGGCTACTCTGAAATCAGTCGTCTAGCTGTGGCTATGGGTGGAGAGGCAAGAACCTTAACAGGCTTGTCTGGGATGGGCGATCTAATACTAACATGCAACTCCCAAACATCTAGAAATTTTACTCTAGGAGTAAATCTAGGGAAAGGCAAAAGCATAGAGGAGGCAACTAATGGCCTTAAGTCTATTGCAGAAGGAATGTTTTCCACAAAAGCCATAATTAAGTTAGCAGAAAATTATAAGGTTGCCATGCCCATAACCGATTCAATTAATAAATTAATAAATAATCAATCGGATATCGACACCATTATAAAAGAATTATTATCACGCCCAATAAAAGAGGAAGCCTAAAATGTTATTTTCTATTATCTGCTTAGATCATGATAATTCATTGAAAAAAAGATTATCAACGCGTGCGGAACATCTTAAATATGTAAGGGAAACAGGGCTAGTTAGCTACGCAGGTCCATTACTTTCTGATGAGGATGAGGACATGATTGGGAGTCTTATAATTATTGAGGCGGAAAGTAAACAAAAGGCTTTAGTTTGGTCCAAAAACGACCCCTATAATAAGGCAGGGTTGTTTCGATCGGTGGAGATTTATAAATTTAAAAAACTTATTTAATTAAAAGTCAGAAGTAATCCCGTTCTTTTCCCAATCACTGTACCTTGTTGGCTCGAGTCCGTCCCTTCCATCAAATTCTTTTGGTAATTTAAGATTCTTCTCTATCTTTTTTCTTTCGATAGCCTCATCTAATGCCCGTTGGGCAATAACATTTGGAGATTCTTTATTTTTATTTAGGTCTTTAGACATAAAACTATATAGCCTATCTCTGGTCAAAATTGAAAGAGAGTTTATGAAAAAAAATGAAAAAGAATTTATTCCAAATGATGGCCTTGCTGCTCGTAAAATAGCTATTGAAATATTACTTGAGGTCTTAGAACGATTCATTCCTCTTGATGATGTTTTTAGTAAATTTTTAAAAAAAGGCACACATCTTTCAAAAATGAAAATAGAAGACCGTTCTTTTTGTAGGCTCCTTGTGTCTTCAACATTAAGAAATTTAACTGAGATAGACTATATACTTAATAAATTTCTCACAAAACCACTCGCCAAATCCCCTACTAAAACACAAATGATTCTTAGGGTAGGGATTACACAGATTTTATATCTAAAAACCCCTAGTCACGCTGCAACTAATACATCGGTGGAGCTGGGCGGGAAAAAATGGAAGGGACTGATTAATGCTATAATGAGAGGGGTTATTAGGGAAAAAGAAAAAATAAAAAAATACCAAAGTGAATCCATTAAAATTCCGCTATGGCTTTCTAAGAGATGGAAGAGGGACTGGAAAGAACAATATCCTTGTATTGAAAAATCTCATCTATTATTAAGCCCCCCAATAGATATATGTGTTAAAAATGAGCCGGAGCTATGGGCTAACAAACTTGGCGGTGACTTTATATCCAATAAAACAGTTCGATTAAAAAATACTGGCTTAATTACTGAGCTTGAAGGATTCAATGAAGGTGATTGGTGGGTTCAAGATTACTCTTCCCAAATACCCGCCGTCCTCATGAACATAAAACAAAATGATGAAGTACTTGATCTTTGCGCTGCACCAGGCGGGAAAACTTCGCAGCTAATTGCAATGGGCGCAAAAGTTACATCAGTTGATTCAAACAAAAAAAGAATAGCCCGCTTAAAGGAAAATCTAGCGCGCCTCAGCTTTGATGCTTTAATAATTCATTCGGATATAAGAAATTTTTTCTCTGAAAAAAAATGGTCAAAAATTCTTTTAGATGTTCCTTGCTCTTCAACAGGAACACTCCGCAAACACCCCGATATAATGCATCTCAAAAAAGAGGATGACATTCTTTCTCTTTCAATCCTGCAGAGACAATTGCTCGACTCTAGCTGGAAACTTTTAAAGAAAGACGGTTGTTTAATTTACTGTACATGCTCTTTAGAAAAGGATGAAGGGGAAGATCAAATATCGAGGTTTCTTAAAGATAATAAAGATGCTAAAATAGATAAAATAATACCTTCCGAAGTTCAAGGTGTTGAGGACCTAATAACGACCGAAGGGTTACTAAGAATCTTCCCGGATAAATTTAGTAAGATTGGAGGCATTGACGGTTTCTTTGTTGCAAGATTAAAGAAAGTATCTTGAACGCTTGCTTCAAAATAAAAGCTCTGTTAATTAATTTAGATGGTTAATCAAATAAAAATTTCTCCTTCGATACTTTCTGCTGACTTTTCATGTCTAGGAAAGGAGATTGAATACATCGATAAAGCTGGCGCCGATTATATTCATGTAGACGTAATGGACGGGCATTTTGTTCCAAATCTGACTATCGGACCTGAGGTGATTAAGGATATAAGAAAATCAACAAATAAAGTATTTGATGTTCACCTAATGATTGAGCCAGTGAATCCATTATTAGAAAGTTTTGCGGAGGCAGGATCTGATATCATTACTTTTCATCCCGAGGCTGAAAATAAGCCAGAAAAAACTATAGATATAATACGAGGCCTGGGATGTAAGGCAGGACTTTCATTAAACCCGTCAACACCTATAAGTGTTCTTGATGGATTAATTGATAAACTAGATCTCATTTTAGTCATGACCGTTGTGCCCGGTTTTGGAGGCCAAAGCTTTATGGAAGATCAGTTGGTTAAGATTGAAAGTATAAGGACAATGATAGATCTTTCTGGGAAAAAAATAGACCTAGAAGTAGATGGAGGGATCAATTTTAATACAGCCCCAAAAGCTATTGCAGCAGGAGCAGATGTTTTAGTTGCGGGCACCGCAACCTTTAAGGGCGGGCCGTCAGAGTACAGTGAGAATATAAAAAGACTAAGAGGATTTTAAGGATATGGCACAAATTAAAAGGGCATTAATTTCTGTATCAGATAAAAATGGAATTGTAGATTTTGCAAAGGGGCTTTCGGCCCTAGGTATAGAAATAATTTCAACGGGGGGAACTTATTCCGCTCTTTCTCAGGCGGGAATAAGGGTAAAAGATGTTGCTTCAGTTACAAATTTTCCAGAAATTTTAGATGGTAGAGTTAAAACGCTTCACCCTAAAATACACGGTGGTCTTTTGGGGGTTAGGGATAACGATGAACACCGAATGGTTATGGAAGAGCATGATATATTGGACATAGATCTATTAGTTGTTAATTTATATCCTTTTGAAGAAACTATTTCTAAAAAATCCGATTATAGAACTTGTATTGAAAATATAGACATAGGCGGGCCGGCAATGATTAGGGCTGCTGCAAAAAATCATGCCCATGTTGGTGTGATTGTGGATTCAGATGATTATGGCGACGTAATAAAGGAGCTTAATGAAAATCAGACTTCACTAAATAAGGTAACTCTTCAAAGATTGGCGCTAAAGGCTTATGCCAGAACAGCTGCCTATGACTCAACAATCTCAAACTGGATGTCGAAGGAATTAAATGAGCCTTTGGGAAAATATATGTCTCTGGGAGGTACGGAACAGCAAAATCTTCGTTATGGAGAAAATCCTCACCAAAGGGCAAAATTTTATAATGATGGGTCAAACAGAAAAGGTCTGATCACATCGACACAAATACAGGGAAAGGAACTAAGCTATAATAATATTAATGATACAAATGCAGCCTTTGACCTTGTGTCAGAGTTTGGCCTAGAGGGGGGGCCTGCAGTTGCAATTATCAAACATGCTAATCCTTGTGGAGTGGCGACCGGGGGAAGTCTTTCAGAAGCATACTCCAAGGCGTTAGAGTGCGATTCCGTTTCTGCATTTGGGGGAATAATTGCTCTTAATGAAGAGCTAGATAAAAAAACAGCCTCTCAGATAGCTGAGATATTTACAGAGGTAATTATTGCTCCAAAGATTTCCATAGAAGCAAAAGAAATATTATCATCGAAGAAAAACCTTAGAATTTTAGTTACAGGCGGCCTATCAGAGCCAAATCTTCCTGGCATAATGATACGTTCAGTTTCTGGAGGGTTTCTTGCTCAAACAAAAGATAATATTATTCTTGATGAAGGTAGTTTGAGAGCTGTTACTAAACGCGAGCCATCTAAACAAGAAATGCAGGATCTGCTATTCGCCTTTAAAGTTGCCAAGCATGTTAAGTCAAATGCTATTGTTTATGCCAAAGGCGGAGCGACAGTCGGAATAGGCGCAGGTCAAATGAATAGGTTGGACTCATCTAGAATAGCCGCGCGTAAATCAGAAGATGCCGCAATAGCTGCGGGAATAGAGAGGCCAATGGCAGAAGGGTCTGTTGTTGCCTCAGATGCTTTCTTTCCATTTGCTGACGGATTAATGGCAGCGGCAGATGCAGGGGCTACCGCTATTATACAACCGGGAGGATCTATAAGGGATGATGAGGTTATTGCCGCCGCAGATGACGCTGGCCTTGCAATGTTATTCACTGGGGTCAGACACTTTAACCATTAAGATCTCTCTAATTCTTCTAGTATTGAATATTAAAAGCCAGTCACTAAATAATGGGTGAATATGCTCGCAAAATATCCTAAAACAATTGCCCACGTCCACTTTAGGTGAGAGAAGAAAGTATAGATACCTCGCGCTTGCCCCATAACAGCGACACCTGCCGCAGACCCTATTGAAAGCATAGATCCGCCAACTCCGGCAGTTAATGTAACAAGAAGCCATTGTCCTTGGCTCATTTCAGGCTGCATCTCTAGGACAGCAAACATAACTGGTATATTGTCAACTATAGCGGAGGCAAAGCCTACGATAATATTTGCAGTTGTTGCGCCAAGATCTCCATACATAAATTCTGATATTAGAGCCAAATATCCAAACGCGCCCAGACCTCCAACACAAAGTATAATTCCATAGAAAAAAATTAATGTATCCCACTCCGCTCTTTGTAAGTTAACAAAGATATCATATTTTTTATTACCTTTGAGTTTAGCCTCAAATCCAGAATCAGAGTGACCGTGACCCTCAACTAAACTTTTTAATGTAGATGGATTCATATAAGTTTCATTTCGCAATTGAAGATAATAACTAAACAGCATCAAAAGGCCTAGCCCCGTCATCATACCCAGAACAGGCGGCAAATGAAGAAAGTTATGGAATGAGACAGCCATTATTATGGTAAATATAAATAGCCCAACAACAAACCATCCGCCAAAACCTACAATCGCTTCATCTTTAATTTGTTCTGGTTTTTCATTAGGTATAGCAAAACTCATAATCGTTCCGGTTACCAGCCAATTAACAAGAGACGGGAAAAAAAGAACTAAGAATTCGTCAAACTGGACAATACCTGCCTGCCAAACCATTAATGTTGTAATGTCCCCAAAAGGGCTAAAGGCACCACCAGCATTAGCAGCGACAACAATATTTACACAAGAGATAGAAATAAATTTTATATTTTTTCCGCCAACAGCTATAACAACAGTGGCCATCAAAAGAGCCGTTGTAAGATTATCAGCAATTGGAGACATTAAAAAAGCAATTAATCCTGTGATCCAAAAAATCTTTCGCAAAGAAAATCCGGATGTCACAAGTTTGGCCCTAAGAAGGTTAAAAATCCCTCGCTCTTCCATTGTGTTAATAAAAGTCATTGCAGCAAGGAGGAATAAAAATAACTCAACAAACTCAAGCAAGTTATGTGAAATAATTTTATCAGCAAGTTCAGACTGGCCAGCCGCAGCGTAGGATATACCGACTAATAGCCAGATTAATCCAGCAGCCACAACGACGGGTTTTGATTTTTTAAGGTGAAGTTTTTCCTCGGCAATTACAAAAATGTAAGCCAAAACAAAAATAGTAATGGCTAAATATCCAAGATTGCTGCCAGTTAAGTCAACGCCTTGGGAGACTTCTGAAGCCAGAGTCTCTAAAGGCAAGAGAACAGACAAAAATAAACTAGCCGTAAGGCTTAGATTAAACTTAGAAGTGAAAAATTTTGTTAGCATTGAGATTTCTCCATCTTAGATAGTACAAAGGCTGAAAATAAATGAGCTTTAAGTATAAATCTGATAACATAATTCTAAATAAAATAACAAGCAAAACCGCTACAAGCGATAATTTGTTAGAAACTCATTCTGATCCCAATAGAGCCTGACAAGTCTGGTGTTCCATAGCCAAAGACTTGCTGATACTCTTCATTAAATAAATTTTCTATACGAAAAAACCATTCTCCAAAATTAGAAGTCTTGAAGGAACCGTTAACATCAGCCCTCACCCATGAATCAAGTTTTCCATAAGTATTCATTTCTGAGCCATTATATTTAAACAAAAAAGATCCTGAATATTTCTTGTTTAGATTAAAAATAAAACCAACTTCACCTGAGTTCTTAGCTACATTATAAAGAGATGAGCCATCACCGTCGGTTGAATCAATATAAGAGTAATTCGCATAAAGATTAACAAAGTCAGAAACTTTATATTCGGATAAGACCTCAACTCCCTCAGAGAAAACTTTATCAATGTTTTCATACCCGCCGACCCCAAATGAAAAATTAATCTGATCATCAACCTCTTGATTAAAGTATGTAATTGCAAAACTTCCGACCCCTTCATTAAAGAGCAGCTCCAGACCAAAATCATAACCCGATGATGTCTCGGCTCCTATCTTTTTATTAGCTTCGTTTGCTCCACAACAAAAATAGGTAGCTTGGAAGATAGTTGGTACCTTAAACCCCTCTCCCCAACTAGACCTAATGGTTAAATTTTCTGTTGCCTTTAGAACTCCACTTACTTTACGCGTGGTTTTTGATCCAAACTGATTGTGATCATCGTTCCTTATTCCAGTAGAAATAGTAACCATACTAGTGGGCCGATATTCATAAAGAAGAAAAGAGCCGTCAATGATAGATTCGTCATTATTAACTCTATTTTTTTCTTTTTCAAAACCAAAGGCTATTTTATTGAATTGATTGAGATTAATATTTCCTTGGTACCTGAAAGAATCTCTTCTTCCGCTCGCACCAAAGGTTAGTAAATTATTTGTATAATAATCTCGGCTTACATCGGACTGAGAAATTAATATACTACTCTGAAGTCTTGCATTAAAGGATTGGAATGAAGCAGAAGCAGATCCTATAAATTGTTCAGTATTGCTTTTTTCATTTCCATCTTGAACACCTGTGATAAAACCATAGCTATCGTACTCAACCTCAGAATCTACATAGGACAGCGAACCCCTTAAGGTTAAGGATTTAAAATCAAGGGCCCCATTCAGAGAATAAGACTCGCTGTTGAATGGATCCTTTTCAGTATTTCCATCAGCTTTATCTGCCTTGCTAATGCCATTAATGGAGGTTTCCCCGGCGGTTAATCTTAATTGACCCAGCGATCCTAAAAAATTAATATTAGCATTGTGTCTTCTTAATCCAAAAGATCCAACTTCAGATGAAATATCAATTGAATCTTCGGTAGGTCTCCTCGTAAAGATACTAACGACTCCACCTATAGCATCAGAACCCCAGAGCGTAGATTGAGAACCTTTTAATACCTCAATAGATTCAATATTTGCTGTATCTAAATAATCAAAATTATATCCGCCTGCGGGCGAAGAAGCGTCATTAACGGGAACGCCGTCAATTAAAACAAGCGTTTGCGAACTTGCGGCACCTCGGATTCTTACAGTTCCTACACCTCCGAAGCTGCCGTTTTGTTTTGTTGTGACTCCGGGACTTGAGGCTATTGCATCAATCGCATAAATATACCCGCGTTCCCTAATCCTCTCTCTCGAGATAATATAAATACTCGAGCTGATATCCTTTGCTGCAGTTGGAATTCGGACACTGCTTACAATGATTTCCTGTATTCCCTTTAATCCCTGAGACTCTTCAGCATGAGAGGCTCCGAGATGAAAAAAGCTTAACAGAAATAGAAAATAAAAAAAATAAAAAGTCTTCATGGGTGCCTCACAAAACGACATTAATAAAAACAGCACGAGGCTGACATTAAACTAGTCGCTTCAAAGGAAGTTCCTGCTCAAAGACTGGTCCCGGTCTAGAACGAACGACATAATGGCAGGTTTCCTGACTTAAAGATCGTAGCTTGAGGTCGCCTTACCAGAAAATCCAGTGACATAAATGACCTCTTACTTCTTAAACACAGTTGCGGGTACAGTATAGGCGTCTAACCTATTTCCCTTTTAACTTTAAAAAGCACCATTAAGATTCTTTTTATTTAGTTTTTAAAAAAATATCAACCTAATTTTTTTAATATTATCATTAGCATTATTAAAGTGTGTTTTGTGTGTAACTTAAGCAATAGCAACAAAGTATGCCAGTGGAAATAATAAGACTTTAGTTAACTTAAAGTTTTTTAAAGACACCTAAGAACAGGGCCTGATTGATAATTTATATCAGTAATCACCTTCTTTTAAGATGGAGCGGGCGAAGAGATTCGAACTCTCGACCCTCACGTTGGCAACGTGATGCTCTACCACTGAGCTACACCCGCTTGATAAAATTATTGTGACAATATTTGAAAGTTAAGAATATGTAAACAAACATAATTATAAAGTTATTTAACTATTATAATCATATTAAATATAATAAGATTGAAAACAAATGAAAAAACAAGATCAAAGAATACAGCTAGTAGCCTCAACAGATTTTCGTAATGATGTTGATAGCTGGCGCAGAGAGCAAAATGATCTACCATCTCATTCTGAAGCGATAAGGAGACTGGTTAAAATTGCGCTGCGCTCAAAGGAAAATGAAATGATGAAAATGATTGTAGCAATAATAAGGCCACATAAATACGAAGAGGTTCGTAACGCACTAATCGACATAGGAATAGAAGGACTTTCAGCCACAGAGATTAGAGGCTTTGGAAGGCAGAGGGGGCAAACAGAGATATATAGAGGGGCAGAATATAAAACAACCGAGGTCCCGAAGATAAAAATTGAACTTGTAGTACCTGCAACAAAATTAGATCAGGTAGTTAACACAATAACGAAAAGCTCTGAAACTGGAAAAGTTGGAGACGGAAAAATCTTTATAACTAATGTCGACCAGGCGATAAGAATAAGAACTGGTGAAACACAAGATGATGCAATATAGAAATGGTTTCTGAGAATCCCAATAGTAAAGATGCAAATATGAGCTCCGTCAATGGAGAAATTATTATCAATGTAGTTACAGAAAACTTTATGTCTGATGTAATTGAAAAATCAAAAGAAATTCCTGTAATAGTTGATTTCTGGGCTCCTTGGTGCGAGCCCTGCAAACAGTTGACCCCAATAATAGAAAAATTGATTTTAGAGCAAAATGGCAGGGTGATACTTGCAAAAATGAATATCGAGGAATCTCCTGAGGTTGCTCAACAGCTAAAAATTCAGTCCATACCTGCCGTGATGGCTTTCCATGATGGTCAGCCTTTGGACGGTTTTGTTGGAGTACAACCAGAAAAAAATATTTCAGAGTTTATACAAAAAATAGCAGCAAAAAATAACTCATCCTCTATTGATCAGGATTTCTTAATTGCAAAAACTGAATTAGAAAATGAAAATTTTCATGAGGCGTCTTTAATCCTTTCAAATATTATAAATATTGAACCAAAAAATATCTCTGCAATCTCTTTGCTTTCTAGATGCCTTATAAGGCTGGGCAAGCTTAATGAGGCCTTGGAGATAATTGAAAACCTACCAGATGAAGCTTCCAAAAATCAGGACTATGTGTCCGTCTGTTCTGAAATCGATCTCTTAAGGAAGGCTGAAAAGAGACCTTTTGATAAAAATGAAGAAAATAATCTGCGTACTAAAATTCAAGAAAATCCTAAAGACCAACAATCTAGATTAGATCTATCAGTTTTACTTGCGACTTCCGGAAATAGCCAAACCGCAATAGAAGAGCTTTTAGTTATGATAGAAATGGATCTAAAGTGGAATGATAGTGCGGGGCGCAAGCAGCTTATAGAAATTTTTAGTGCCCTAGGAGACCAAAGTGAGCTCGTTATTGAGGGGAGGAAGAGATTATCGTCTTTGCTTTTTAATTAGTCATGAAGTCATTAAAAGAATATAAAAATATTGAAGAGCTTCCTCCCAAACTATCTATTTTTCCTCTTCCAGGAGCCCTATTGTTACCTAGAACTCAATTGCCCTTAAATATTTTTGAGCCAAGATATCTTGAAATGGTTGATGATGCATTAACGAGCAATAGATTAATTGCAATGATACAGAATCAATCTGATAATAAGGATAGTTTATTTAAAGTTGGCTGTGTGGGGAAAATTACGTCCTATAGTGAGCTAACAAATAATAGAATAGTAATAACGTTGACGGGTGTATGCAGATTCTCTGTTGGTCAAGAGCTTGAGGTTGTTACCCCATACAGACAATTTCAGGTTAACTACGAACAGTTTGCGAATGATCTTTTGAAAGGCTTTGGTGAAAAAAATGTCAACAGAGAGGGGCTTTTAGTATGTTTAAAGAAATATTTAGATCAGAATAACCTCGAGGTAGACTGGAATTCAATAAAAAATTCCCCAACAGAGCTTTTAGTTAACTCACTATGCTTGCTAAGCCCATACAGGCCCGAAGAAAAACAAGCACTGCTTGAGGCTCAAGATCTTTCTGAAAGAAATGAAATATTAATAGCTATGACGGAAATGTCATTATCATCCGAATCCGGAACAGAAAAAATACAGTGAGGAAAAATGACTAAAGAAATAGATAAAAAGTTATTAGAAATATTAGTTTGTCCCTTAACAAAAGAAACCCTTATTTGGGATAAAGACAATCAAGAGTTAATAAGTAAAAAAGCAGGTCTGGCTTACCCGGTCAGAGACGGAATACCTATAATGTTAGTTGATGAAGCAAGAAAAATTAGTTAGATAATTTTTGATCCTGCAGGTTTCTCCATCAAAAGACTTGGTTTATCAAGAGCTCCGCCCGAAGCCTCGTTTAAAATCAACTTCTTTAAAAAAAAATTTCCATTAGCGGCCTTCATCAAATTCCTCCTAACTCCTTTTGCTACCGAAGAATTTGCTATAAAAATGTCATTAATAAAGCCTACCCCATCAACAAAAGCATCGCTTTCTATTTTTCTTTTTTTTTGGAAGGCTGTGATAGATGGGCATGATATAATATCTAAACCAAGCTTTCTTGACTCAATAAGGCCATCGGCTATGTAGGCAAGGTCTCTTAGGCTTTGATTCCAAGCTTGTCCAGCCAATGGATGCATGGATCGAGCAGCTTCTCCAGTGAGAATATTTCTATCGAAGAAAATTAGTTTGCATTTTGTTTTTATTAGAGGAAAGTTCTTTGGCTCAGAAAATATTTTTATATCCCCCAGGTAGTTAGAGCACATTTCATTTAGTCTTCTTTCTAACTCCCCTTTGGCTGATAAAATTTTATCAATATTTTCAGTTTTTTCGGTCCAGACTAAGGATGTATAATTTTCTTCCTTTTTCTTTTCCATTGGCAGAAGTGCAAGGGGGCCGTTATTAAGAAAGAACTGATAGGCATGACCTTGATGTTTTTTGCTATGCTCAAGCGTTGCAGTTATTGCGGTTTGGCCATAGTTAAAAGTGTTGTACTTAACTTGAAGGAATTCTTGAAGAGTAGTGTCCAATCTTTCAGTAAAAATAATAATTTTAGCCCTTACAGCTTCCTGGCTGCTAAGAATAACCCTTGAAAAAGTGCTACCATTAATTACCTGGACTACATCCTCTTTAATTATATTTTTATTAATTAAACTTAGATTACCCCTTATGGCTTCTTCGATTAAGCTATGCTCGACGATAAAGGCAATATTTTCTTCTAGATCCTCGGCATCAAAGATAACCTTGCTCTTTATCTTGATGTCAGAAACCCCTCCCTCAAAAACTATCATTTTTGTAACCTTTTGATAATTAAATTCTAAACCAAGGGCTGTGAGCATATTTATTGTGGAAGACGTTAGGGCAAGAGCCCTTGAATCTTTCTTTCTTTTTGAGTGTTTTTGTTTTCCTTGAATATTAATAAAACTCATGTTGCAGTGGTCAGCAACAAGGCACATTATCTGAGCGGTAAGTCCATTCCCCACAATAACAATATCAAAATTATTTTCTTTCATGATAGTCCTAATAGTATAGTTCTGTATTAGTTTAAATTAAATTAACATTTAAGCAAAAAAGTTCTTGCAGATTGTCGTGTTAGCAAGTGATTATCAATCTGATTCGTTAATTTTTTTTAATTTAACTTAGTGGTGCACTAAAAAATGAGTATTATCAAAAAGATAATAGCCCTTCCGTCCAAAGTGCTTCTTATTTTGAAAGGGTTTATTTATAGAGCTCTTTTAAGAATAACGAACTTTGTCTTGGGTCTTTTATATATATCGTTTGGGATAATAATTCTTATTGCGCTAGTTTCACATAATGGATTAGATGAAAGCTTAAACACAATATCAGATAGCCCACCCGAAAACTTATTAGGACTACCTGGCTCATACGCGTCTGACATTATTGTTCAAATGTTTGGATTACTATCAATACTTATTCCAGTTAGTATAATAGTCTTTGGATTTTATAAAATTATTAAAAGACTAAAAAAGCCTTGGATCAAGCTATCCTTTATTTCTTTTGGATTAGTTTTTCTTACTGCCTCATTTGCTAAAATCTCTAATGCCGGAGGCTTAGTTGGGTTAATTTTTATGGGAGAGATTGAATCTTTGATGCATAAGGTTAGTGTTCGGATAAATTTAAATCTATTAGAGGTTGATGCATTTATTTATAGTTTTTATTTTAGCTTAACCCTTTTTGGATGCCTTCTAATAACGTCAGGACTTTTCCCTAGCGTTGCTAAAAAAAATATAGCCCAGATGAATGAAGGTATTGAAACTGAAAAAGAAGATTATGAAACTTCAGCTGGGGCTACTAAGGCGGGAAGAAAAAGCCGACTTTTCTCTTCGCGAAGGAGGAGGATTGCAAAAGCAAAGCAAAATAGTTACCTAGAAAATAAAAAAATTGAGTCAGAAAAAAGTATTAATGGTTATGTCCTTCCCCGCCTAGACTTGTTAAGCGAAATTTCAGAGGAAAGGAAAGAAAAAAGAATTTCAGAAAATCAAATTAATAAAAACAAAGATCTCCTTGCCAAAACACTTGATGATTTTGGTATAAATGGAAAAATAATCAGCGTACAGCCCGGTCCGTTTGTGACTCTATATGAGCTCGAGCCTGCACCCGGCGTAAAGTCCTCAAGAGTTATATCCCTTGCTGACGATATCTCAAGATCCATGAGTTCAACTTCCGCGAGAATTGCAGTTATTCCAGGAAAAAATTCAATTGGTATAGAGCTGCCAAACTATAGTAAAGAAACTGTCTATTTAAGAGAAATAATAGAAAGCAGCCTTTTCCAAAAAAAGGAAGGGGGCATACCTCTTGGTCTGGGGAAAAATATTGGAGGAGGAGCAACAATCGCAGACCTCTCCAAAATGCCTCACCTTATGATCGCAGGTACAACGGGCTCTGGAAAGTCAGTTGGGATAAATGGAATGATTTTATCTATTTTATACAGGTTTAGGCCAGATGAATGTAGGCTAATTATGGTTGATCCTAAGATGATAGAACTATCTGTATACGATGGAATACCCCACCTTTTAACTCCCGTTATAACCAGCCCAAAAAAAGCTGTGGTCGGATTAAAATGGGTAGTTAAAGAGATGGATGATAGGTATAACAGGATGTCAAAGCTTTCTGTGAGAACAATGGAGGCCTTCAATACAAAGGCTGAAGACTATAGAAATAAAGGTAAAAAATTTATAAGAAAAGTTCATACTGGATACGATAATGAGACAGGTCAGCCCCTTTATACAGAAGAAGAAATCGAACCAGAAAAAATGCCTTTTATTGTTGTTATAATTGATGAAATGGCAGACCTTATGCTTGTTGCAAGGAATGATATTGAACATTTGGTTCAAAGCCTTGCTCAAAAAGCCAGAGCTGCTGGAATTCATTTAATTATGGCAACCCAGAGACCTTCGGTTGATGTCATAACAGGAACAATTAAAGCAAATTTTCCAACAAGGATAGCATTCCAGGTTGCATCCAAAATAGATAGTCGAACAATATTAAATGAAATGGGAGCTGAGCAACTCCTAGGCAGGGGTGATATGCTGTATATGTCAGATGGTGGTAAGGTTGTTAGAGTCCATGGACCTTTCGTTTCTGACACAGAGGTAGAAAGAGTTGTTGGTTTTATAAGGAAACAAGAAACGCCCGAATATATAGAGTCAATAACAAGGGATGAAGAAGTAATGACTGGGTCTTCCCCCTCCCAAGGTGACACAGGTGACGCTTTATTTAGCCAGGCTGTCTCTATAATTATTAAAGATAAGCGGGTATCAACAAGCTACGTACAAAGAAAGCTTCAGATAGGCTACAATAGGGCAGCTAGAATAATTGAAGAAATGGAAGAAAAAGGTATTATTTCAGGTCCAAACTCTCAGGGTAAAAGAGAAATTATAGGCCGGGAGGACTAATGCAAAAAATAAAGATCTTTTTTCTTTTTCTTCTTTTAATTTTCTCTTTACCCTCCCCAGCTTTGTGCAAAGAAAGGGTTATTACTTCGCCAGAGACATGGTCCAGGTCTTTTGAGAATTATTTATTTAATCTTGGATCTGTAACTGGAAAATTTTCACAGATAGACCAGATTGGAAGAATTACAAAAGGTAGTTTCTGGTCTAACGGAAAGGGTTCAATAAAGTTTAATTATGATCCACCTTCTACTTTATTAATAGTTATTAAGGATGGAATTTTTTTAATAAGGGAGGGCTCAGACAATTCAATAAGCCGCTACTCTATTAAAGAAAACCCGCTCTCAAAACTATTTTCTAAAGAGTTTTCTTTAAAAAGCTTTGTGGTCAATGAAATAGAAATAAAGGGAGGGATTGGAACCATGGAGTTAAGAACAAAAAAAGATTCAGTAAGAAATTCTATCATCCTAACCGGTGATTACCCTAAGCCCCTATTAAGACAATGGAAATTAATTGATTCGCAAAATAAAGAGACTTTAGTTTTTTTCTCAAAGATTAGAAAATTTGATTTTTTAGATGAAAGTTTCTTTAATATAGATTAATAACAAACTACAGGAACTGCTATACATAATTCACAGTCAAATATTTTTTGAGGGGATATACGATGCATAAAGATAAAAAACTGATTAAAACAACAAGAAGAAAATTCATTTCAGGGGTTGGTTTTGTTGCCGCAGGTTTTGCCTTGAAGCCATTCAATTTATTTGCTCAAGATGAATCTGTTACATTTAACCTATATTGCCCTGAAGATTATTTATCAAAAAAACTTCTGTCAAAAATTAATAAAATGATTGAACCTGAAATTAATGAAGTATGCTATAGCGCGTCATCCAATTTTGAATTAAGCGATGCTTCTTATGATGTTATTGTGGGTAGGGATTCATCAATTGAAAATTTAATAGACGAAGAAAAATTACTTGAGCTTAACAATGATTTAATTTCTAACAGGTCCTTTATTGATAAAAAGTTCCTTACCTCTTCTTTTGATCCTGAGAGAAAATTTAGTATTCCGCTATCTTATGGTGCTATAGGGATCGCTTACAGGAAGAGCAGGTTCTCTGAGCCACCCTCAACCTGGAGATGGTTACTAGATTCTGATAAATACGCTGGTAAAATTGCCCTTATTGGTGATGGGAGAACACTGATACAGCTAGCCCTTAAATATATGGGTGTTAGCTTAAACACAAATGATCCTCTGTGGATCAATCAGGCGGAAAAACTGTTAAAAAGACAAAAAGAGAATATTAAAGATTTTGGACAGAGTAATGGAAAAGAATTATTGATTAACGGTGAAGTTGATATAGCTGTTTTAAGCAATGAAGATTATAAAACAATTAACGATAGTGATATTGAATTTACCTTCCCAAGGGAGGGTAGTCTTATATGGCAAGATTGCGCTTCTATCTTAAAATCCTCATCACAGCCCAATGAATCACACGCTGTAATTAATTCCCTTTTAGAACCTGAAAATGGAAAATTACTTGCTGAAAATCTTCAATTTGCCACACCAAACCTCATGGCACTAGATATCTGTAAAGATAGCTATAAAGAAGATCATACAATATTTCCAAATACCCAAATAATTGAGCGCTTTGAAGATACGTCTATAATTATGGATTTTGATTATGAAATGATGATTGAAGAAATGTGGGATAATATCTTAGATGCTTAGGCTCTAAAATGACTATTCGAATATTAAGCTGGAATATTAATTCTGTTCGTTTACGAATAGATTCTCTCCTAAAAATAATAAAAAATTATCAGCCAAATATAGTTTGTCTCCAAGAAACGAAATGCCCTAACGACAAATTCCCCTATGAAAGTCTTGCGGAATCGGGCTTAAAAAATATCTATTCAAATGGGATAAAAGGCTACCATGGTGTTTGTATCGCGACCAGTCTTCCGGTTGAAAGTTTTGAGCAAAAGAATTTTTGTAAAAAAGAAGATGGCCGTCATATCTCAGTAAAAGTTAATGTAGAAAATAAACTCCTGACTGTTCATAATTTCTATGTCCCTGCCGGAGGTGATGAGCCAGACCCCATCATTAATGAAAAATTTAGACATAAGCTTGATTTCTTGGATGAAGCAACTAAATGGCTTAATTCAATCAAAGATAAGAATGGTTTGGTCGCACTTGTGGGTGATTTAAATATTGCTCCCCATGAAAATGACGTTTGGTCACACAAGCAGCTCCTTAAAATTGTGAGTCATACACCTGTAGAGGTTGAGAGACTTAATAAATTTAAGGCTTCTTATGGTTTCATAGATTCTATAAGAAATTTTTACCCCACCAATAAAAAGATATACAGCTGGTGGAGTTATAGGTCTAAGAACTGGGAAGAATCAAATAGAGGTAGACGATTGGATCATATATGGGCAAGCCCAGAATTAAATAAACTAATTGAGTCAGTGTCAATTGAAAGATCTATTAGGGGGTGGGAGCGTCCTTCAGATCATGTACCTCTGATTGCTGATTTTAAGTTATAGCTTATTGTTAATTGATATAATATCCTCCATCAGAGCTCTCTATAGATATAAAATTTATAAAATCGTTTAACTTCTTTCTGAGTGTATATACGTGAGTTGTTAATGTGTTTGTTTCAATATCATCTCTATAGCCCCAAACCTTATCTAATAAATAATTTTGTTTAACAATAAGACCTTTTGCATCAATAAGGTGCCAAAGAATTTTTGCCTCCTTATCTGTTAGCCTAATTTTATTTTTTGGACCGTTAATAACTCCAGTGGTCATATTAAGATATAATTTCTTAAATTTAAGATCGCAATAGTCAGGGTCCGCGTTTGCAGAAGATATATTGTGAAGCGCTTGGCACAATTCACTAAAATTTATCGGAAGATCAAAATGAAGCGTTCTATTTTTTTTAAAACTTACTACTTCTTGGTTTAGGTTGATGGTTAGGATCGGAGTTCTTAATGATTCTTTAGATAGAAGGCTTTTAAATTTTTCTAAAGAGCCTTTGCCCGAATAAAAAAAAAGAAACGCATCGGCGGTTCCATTCTCTATATTAATTTTTCTATGAGTAAGTTCTTCAGCAATCTCTATTTCAAAATTCTTAGAGCCCGCAAAAAGCTCAGCTGCCATGTTGTTAAAAACTTTATCTTGAGAAAAAAGCAAAAGTTTTTGGGTCAACTTATCTCTCTGGGGCCCATAATAGCCTCCCCAACTCTTAGATGCGTTGCACCCAAGGCAATTGCTGTTTCATAATCATTACTCATACCAATACTCAGGTTTTTTAAATTATTGCTTATGGCAAGTTTATTTAGAAGAGCAAAATAAACTGACGGCTCTTCATTCGGAGGAGGCATTGTCATCAGCCCAGATACATTAATTTTATTATACACTCTACTTTTTTCAATAAAACTCTTTATCTCTGAAACTGATATACCACCCTTAGTGGGTTCGCCAGAAATATTTATTTGCACAAAAACCTCTCGTAACAAAGAATTGTCAGCCAAGTTCTTATTTATAACATCTAAAATCTTTAGCCGGTCTATTGAATGAATACAGGTAAATATTTTTATAGCTTCAGCTACTTTATTTGACTGAAGTCCTCCGACCATGTGTATTTCTATATCTTTATTTAAAAGAAGAACGTCTGACCACTTGCCTGTTGCTTCCTGTACTTTGTTTTCACCATAAAAAAGGTGCCCAGAGTCCAAAAGGGGCTTTATAGATTCCTTATTAAATTTCTTTGTTACAACAACCAGTTTTATACCACTGGGATCTCTATTGAACTTTAACGCAATACGGCTAATTTTTTCTTTTACGCTAATTAAATTTTTTTGAATAATGTGCATATCTTTTCTTTCTCAATTGTGTTTACTTTATCGAATATCATAAATATTAAAATATAAATTATGATTAATTCTTTTTGAGATAAACTAAAAATCCTGTTATTGATTAATTATACTTAATACAGATAAGAGCCAAAGGAGCAACCCGATGAAAATAAAAAATATTGCTATTCTATTGTTTCCAGTTTTGCTTTTCTTGGGTGGCTGCTCCAAAAAAGTTGATTTAGATATATCCGAAATAGAAAGTTCACAAATATCAATGGCTGTTAACGCATTCTTGTGGAGAGCAAGCCTAGATACTGTTTCATTTGTTTCTTTAGATATAGCCGACCCAATAGGTGGAGTTATTGTAACTCAGTGGTATTTAGATACAAATAACTCCAATGAAAGAATAAAGTTAACAATCTATATTAAGGATAGGAGATTAAGGGCCGACGCCTTAAGTGTTAGTGTATTTAGAGAGGTCAGACTTTCTGAAGAATGGGTTGTAGCAGAAACAAACCCAGAAACTGCCAGACTTATTGAAGCAGCTATACTTACAAAGGCTAGAAAACTAAGGCTTGGAACCTTGGGGAATAGCTAAAAAGAGATGTCTGAATACTCCCCAAAAGAAATTGAGTCTTATTGGCAAAATATATGGTTAAAAAATAAATCTTTTGAATCAAAGCCTATCAATACCTCTTCACCAAAAAAATATATATTAGAAATGTTCCCCTACCCATCTGGTAATATCCATATGGGACATGTAAGAAATTATACAATTGGGGATGTTGTTGCAAGGTACAGAAAGTCCCAAGGCGATAATGTTTTGCACCCAATGGGGTGGGATGCATTTGGGATGCCAGCAGAAAATGCAGCTATGGAAAAAAATGTACACCCCAAAGAGTGGACCTATAAGAATATTGCAGCAATGAGAAATCAGCTTAAGTCGCTGGGTCTTTCAATTGACTGGGAAAGAGAGTTTGCAACCTGTGATCCGAGCTACTTTAAGCATCAGCAAAAATTATTTTTGGACCTTTTTCAGAATAAAACTGCCTACAGGAAAGAAAGTTTAGTTAATTGGGATCCTGTTGATAAAACTGTTTTAGCGAATGAGCAGGTTATTGACGGTAAGGGTTGGAGGTCCGGAGCCACGGTTGAAAGAAAAACCCTTACTCAGTGGTTTTTAAAAATATCTGAGGATGCAGATAGGCTGTTAAATGAAATTCCAAAACTAAAAGGTTGGCCAGAAAGAGTGAAAGTAATGCAGGAGAATTGGATTGGAAGGTCTGATGGAATTGCGTTCGAATTTGAATGCCTAGACTCCAAAGGAGAGAAAACTTCACCAATTAAAGTTTTTACAACTCGCCCAGATACGCTCTTCGGAGCAGCTTTTTGCGGTATCTCAATTGATCACCCTATAGCGCTAAGTCTTTGTAAAAAAGATATTGAGGCAAAGTCGTTTGTAGAAAAATGCCAAAAGAATGGATCTACTGCCGAAGCCATTGACAAAGCAGAAAAGGAGGGATTTTTAACTGGTTATAAAATAAAACATCCTTTCAAAAAAGGGGATTTGTTGGATGTCTTTATTGCAAATTTTGTTCTAAGCGATTATGGAACTGGTGCAATTTTTGGATGCCCCGCGCATGACCAGAGGGATTTTGAGTTTGCCAAAAAGTACAAGCTTCCAATAATACCTGTTGTGTGTCCAGAGGGTGAGAACCCTATGGACCTAAAGATAAAAAATGAGGCTTTTACTGGCAATGGAAAGATTATTAACTCAGACTTTCTTAATAATTTAAGCATTCCAGAGGCCAAGAAAAAGAGCTCAAATCTTTTGGTATTAAATAATAGTGGTATTCACAAAACAAATTTTAGGTTGCGCGACTGGGGGATATCTAGACAAAGATACTGGGGTTGTCCAATACCAATAGTTCATTGTAAAGAATGTGGCCCGGTTTCTGTTCCAGAAAAAGATTTGCCAATTGAGCTTCCAGACGATGTTACTTTTGATAAGCCAGGAAACCCTCTAGAGCAACACCCATCATGGAGGTATGTAAAATGTCCCAAGTGCAAGAATAATGCAGAACGCGAAACAGATACATTAGATACTTTTGTTGACTCATCTTGGTATTTTGCAAGGTTTTGTGAATTAGATACCAAGTCACCAACAAATAAAGAGGCTGTTGATTATTGGCTTCCTGTTGATCAATATATAGGTGGAATTGAGCATGCAATTCTTCACCTACTTTATTCGAGATTTTTTTCTAATGCCCTAAGGGATTTAGGGCATCTAAATATAAGCGAACCATTCGAAGGAATGTTTACCCAGGGAATGGTTTGCCATGAAACCTATAAGACCGAGAGCGGGGTATGGGTAGAGCCGAGCCTCGTAATAAAAAAACAGGATGATTTTTTTCATATCGAGACAGAAGAATTAATAATAAAAGGTGCGCCAGAAAAAATGTCGAAGTCTAAAAAAAATGTTATAGACCCTGATATAATCATAAAGAAATATGGTGCAGATACAGCAAGATGGTTTGTTTTATCAGATTCACCTCCTGATCGAGATATTTTTTGGTCTGAGGATGGCGTTGAGGCCGCAGGGAAGTTTATAAAAAAAATATGGAAAACAATACTAGGGCTAGATTCCCTTTCCAAAAAAGAAGAAATTCTAGTAAATAAAAAAAGTCAAAATTTGAAACAAAATAATCATAAAATTCTTGCTGGGTTTACTAAAGACCTTGATGGTCTTAGTTTTAATAAAGCAATTGCTCGTCTTTATGGGTTTGTAGGGAAAGCGTCAAAATTAAGGACAGAGGATCGAATAAATACTGAGATTCTTAACGAGACACTTCGCTTTCTTCTTTTGATGCTTGGTCCTATTACTCCCCACCTTGCAGAAGAGGGCTGGAAGAAAACTCAGAAGAAAAAGAGTTTATTGTGTGAAGAACCTTGGCCTAAGTACGATAAAAATTTAATCAAAGAAAGCGAAATCCTTTTACCTGTTCAGGTAAATGGGAAAAAAAGAGCGGAAATTAAAATAGCTGTTGGACTAGGGGGTGATGATGTAAAGATTTTGGTGCTTGAGCTACCTGAAATTAAAAATATTACCCAAGACAAGAAAATTAAAAAGATTATAGTGGTCCCTGGTAGGATTATAAATATTGTTTTTTAATATAAAAATATTTTTTTTAACTGTGCTTCTAATTATCAGTTCTGGGTGTTCTTTCTCGCCCCTATATAATAATCACTCCTTATCAAGTATTGTTTTCCTTGAACCAAAAAAGTCCAATAAGGATCTCCATAATATATACAGGAATTTAGATCGGTTATTTTTCACAAATAGCGCCTCTGAGAAGAAATATATTGTTTCTCTGTCTTTAGAAAAAAGATTTGATGATATTGATGTTAGGCAAGATGAGAAAGTCACTAGGATGGGTATCTCAAAAAAAGTAACATTTACTTTAAGTGAGATAAAATCAAAAAAAATAATATTTTCTGGAGAAAGCTCAGCTTCTATTGCTTTTAATAGGGTTTCAGAACCTTATTCAAATGAGACAGCAAAAACAGATTCTGAAAATAGGCTTGCTTATTCCTTAGCCCAAGATATTAGAAACCAGCTTGTCTTGTTAAGAAAACAAAAGCTTACCCCATGAAGGGAAAGCAACAAGATGTCCTGTCTATCATTAAAAACAAAGAAACTAGCTTAAGTATTATTCTTTTATATGGACCAAATATATTTTTGGTTAATGAGCTCTACTCAAAACTCGCAAATTCATTGATTAATAAAAATAAGGATGTCTTTGGCTCAAAAGAGTTTACTGCAAAAGAAATAACAACAAGTCCAGAAAATTTTTATACAGAAACCCAGTCCATAATGTTTGGTCTGGAAAAAAGCTATATAAGAATTAATATGTCGGGGTCAGAGGCTGGTGGAGCAATACTAGAGTTTCTTAAAGGAGAAACCTCAGATGTTTGTTTAATTGTAAGGGCGGGGGCTCTCTCTCCGAGATCATCACTTAGGAGAGCAACTGAAAACTCAAACAGCGCTTTAATTATTCCATGCTATGATGATGATAGCGCTAGCCTAATAAGTTTTATAAGTGAGAAAGTGCATCAAGGAAAATTTACTATAGGAAGAGAGGCTTCACAAGAAATATTGTATTTGACTGGTTTGGAGCGAGGCAGGGTAAATGACAGTGTTGACAGGCTGATGCTCTATCTAGATTCCTCTGAAGATAGAGAAATAATGACAGAAGACGTTAAGTCCGTGTTATTTGATACAAACCAAAGTCAGATAAATGATCTTTGTTCGAGCATGTGTTTGGGAGAAATAAAAAAATCTCAGCAGGCTCTTTCCAGGCTTTTTTTGCAAGGTGTTACGCCGCCTCAATTTATATCATTTTTTTTGAGTCACTTTCAAAAAATCCACTTTGTAGGACTTAAGGTTTTATCAGGACTACCTGTCCGTTCGGCAATAAAGGAGTTGAAGCCCCCAGTATTCTTTAAAGAGATCGGCCTTTTTCAAAATCAAGTAGAGTTGTGGGGGGTTAAAAAAAGCGAGCGGGCTCTTGAGATTTTAATTGAAACAGACCTAAAAACAAAAACCCTTTCTACCTTAGGCCAAAGTATAGTTGGTGATGTAGTTGTTCGGCTAGCAAATGTTGCAAGAAAATAGTCACTAAAGGAGTTTCTTGCTGATCATATCTAGCTGGTCATATGTAGAGTATTTAATTTTAAGCTCACCTTTTTCATCACCTTTTTCTATGATCTCAACAGAAAGGCCTGTTTGATCCGTAAGTTTTTTTTCAAGGGCTGTCGTATCTGGTCTTTTAATTTTTAACTTAGTTTCTTTTTTATTCTTCCCGCTTTTAATATATGAAACATAGGCCTCCAGCTGTCTTACACTCATTTGTTTTTTAATTGCATATTTTGCAACTGGTAGGGGATCTTTTAAAACAACGAGAGTTCTCGCGTGTCCTACGGTAAGATCACCTTCTTGTAAAAGGAGTTGAACCTTGTGCGGTAAAGACAACAACCTAAGACCATTAGCAATATAAGTCCTCGATTTACTAAGTATTTTAGATAGTTCTTCCTGAGTATAGCCGTGCTCTTTTTGCAACCGCTCAAAGCCCTGAGCCTCTTCTATGGCTGTAAGATTTTCACGTTGCATATTTTCGATTAGGCCAACCTCAAGAACCTCCCTTTCGTTCAGGCTTCTAATAACAACAGGTACATTGTGGAGGCCGGCTAATTGAGAGGCTCGCCACCTTCTCTCGCCAGCAATAATTTGATATTCATCTTCATTTTCTATTGGCCGAACAAGTATCGGAAGTAATATACCTTTTTCTTTAATCGATTCAGATAGCTCAATAATGGAATCATCGTTAAAAAATTTTCTTGGTTGATTTCTATTTGGAATTAGAAGTTCTATTGGGAGAGTTTTTTGACTCTGTTCTTCATCCATACTCACAGCTTTTTTTTCATTTTCAGCTCCTTCATTTAAGTCGCCAATTAATGCCGCGAGGCCTTTTCCCAATCCTTTTTTCATAAGCCATCCTCTTGTAAAATTACTATTTAAACTTCCAACCTTCTCTTTTTAAAAATTCTCTTGCTAAATCAATATAGGCCTTACTACCTGTGCATTTATGATCGTATATTAATGCTGGGAGACCGTGAGAGGGTGCTTCAGACAGTCTTATGTTTCTTGGAATTTTTGTTAAAAAAACATCCCCCCCAAGATAGCCTCTTACATCTTCCTCAACTTGGATCGAGAGGTTGTTTCTTTTGTCAAACATAGTGAGAACGACTCCTGAGAGCTTAAGTCTGCTATTGACCGTTGAGCTAATACTTTTTATTGTCTTTAGAAGCTGACTTAAGCCCTCTAAAGCGTAAAATTCTGCCTGAAGGGGAACTAAAGCACCGTCTGATGCAGCTAAGGCATTCAAAGTAATTATATTTAAGGCTGGCGGACAGTCTAGTAAGATAAAATCATAATTATTGACGCCTTCTAGCGCTTTTTTAAGTCGGAGCGCCCTGTCATCTGAGGAGGAAAGCTCTATTTCTACCCCTAGCAAATCATCGTTTGCGGTAACAAGATCTAAGTTTGGTATTTCTGTTTTTAGCAAACAGTCTTGAATCTTTTTATTTGAAGTTAAGATATTATAAATACCAGTAGCTCTATTTATAGGCGGTACCCCTAAGCCTGTCGATAAGTTTCCTTGAGGATCCATATCTATCAAAAGAACCTTTGCATCACATGCGGCCATTGCGGTTCCAAGGTTTATGGTTGTTGTTGTTTTTCCAACCCCTCCTTTTTGATTAATTACAGAATATATCTTTTTTTTAATCATTTCTTTTTACCTCTTCTATAACAATTATTCTCGATTCTGTACTCGTTTCGCTTGGAAAAGAGGTGTGTTTTATTTCCCATTTTTTCTGAGCCTCAGTCAACTCTTTCTCCCAAGACCTGCCTTTGGGGAAAATGCCTATGGCGCCATTGTTAATAGGTCCAGATAAAAGATCTAGCAACCGGGATAATGGCATAAGGGCCCGTGCGGTTATAACGTCTGTTGAACAAAAGGGTGTATTTTCTAAATCTTCATACATTTTTTGAGCTATATTAAGCGTTAGATCTAGCGATGATGCAGTTCTTTTCATAAAATCGGCCTTTTTCTTACTTGGTTCAACAAGAAAGCAATTAAGTGATTGATCTAAAATTTTTAATACAATTCCTGGAAATCCAGCCCCAGAACCAACGTCGCAAAAAGATTTAGCCCCCTCAGGAAAAAGCTTAAGAAGTTGAGCGCTATCATGAATATGGCGTTCCCATATTGAAGCTTCGGTACTTTTTGCTATCAAATTCATTTCCTTGTTTGCTAATAAAACAAGGCTAGAGTACTTGGAAAGCTGAATATTAGTCTCGCTAGCAACACTAAAGTTTTTGCTGGGGTTCAAAAAAGGCACTTCAGGCACCTTTACTGTTTTTTATGTGGGCAATTATAAGCCCTATAGCCGCTGGCGTAACTCCATCTATGCGCTGCGCGTGACCAAGTGTTTTCGGCCTTAGCTTTGATAACTTTTCTTTATTCTCGTTAGAAAGTCCGCTTATCTTATTATAATCAATATCAAGGTTAATTCTTTTAGTTTCTTCTTTTCTAAAGCGCTCAATTTCTATTTCTTGTCGAACAAGATACTTTTTATAAAGAGCCTCGGCTGAGATAGTCTTTTCAATCTGAGGGGGGAGGTCTTTAATTTCTGTCCAAAACCTCTTTAGATCCCGGTAAACAATGTCGGAATATCCTAAAATATCGTAGGCTGATCTTTTTTTCCCATCGAGGTTAATTTTGAGTCCTTTTTTTTGGGCTAGATTTGGACTTATGACCAAAGATTTTAATTTGTGCCTTGCGTCAGATAAGTCCTTCTTTTTCTCAAGCCAAAGTTTTTCTCTTTTCCCCCCAACAAGCCCAACCTTAATACCAATATCGGTTAACCTTTCGTCTGCATTATCGGCTCGGAGGCTTAGCCTATACTCAGATCTGGAGGTGAACATTCTATATGGCTCCGAGACTCCCTTAACAACAAGATCGTCAACCAAAACCCCGATATATCCATCCGCTCTATCAAAGATGATCTTTTCCTTTTTGAGACTTTTTAACCCCGCGTTAGCTCCTGCAACCAGGCCTTGGGCGGCGGCTTCTTCATATCCGGTTGTTCCGTTTATCTGCCCTGCAAGCCAAAGCCCAGAAACAGCCATAACTGCAAGTGTGTGATCTAACTCCCTTGGATCAATATAATCGTACTCAATTGCGTATCCATATTTCTCAATTTTAACATTTTCAAGTCCAGGAATTGTTTTAAGAAATTTATCTTGGATATCTTCCGGCAGCGATGTTGAAATACCATTGGGATAAACAAGATCACTATTAAGACCCTCGGGCTCTAAAAAAATTTGGTGGCTATCTTTGTCTGAAAACCTATCAACCTTGTCCTCAATTGAAGGACAGTATCTAGGGCCAACACCTGAGATATTACCAGCATTTATAGATGAGCTTAAGAT